>Ga0207827_100021_pt1 | contig 232226 bp, 229 predicted proteins | sample CeladaPassaB1F02_FD_187479 | JGI IMG/M metagenome (GOLD analysis project Ga0207827, IMG submission 187479) | Cellulose-adapted microbial communities from the Joint BioEnergy Institute, USA - Passage B1F02 (SPAdes) (version 2) | ecosystem: Engineered > Bioreactor > Continuous culture >...
CGCTCGTGGGGCCGCATGCCTGGCGGGCGTGGGTCCAGTATGGGCTGCGGGAGATCGTCCGGAGTCCTGTGACGATGGCCTAAATGGGATGCTGAGGTCTCTCCTCCTACCGAGTCTTGACACGGACGACGGCCGGCTGGAATTTGACTTTGCGGAGCCCGTTTTGTATCATAAAATCCTGTAGAGCGTGTTCATCGACCGGCGACGGCTTTTGACAAGCCCGTCGCTTTACGGACGGAAGCGCCGTCCGGACCGGATTTCCGGTTGTGCGCCATCTTGCGCACAGCCGGCTGCCCGGCTCCGGGCGGTTTTGTTTTGTGATACAATATTGGGTAAGCGAAAGGACGAAGGGTGTTGGTTGAACGGCGAAATCAACCTAACGGTGACGAAGACAGTCGCACCATTCCTGGTGGTTGCGATCATGCCGAACCGCAGAAAGCGGATGCTCCGGCAGAGACCGCGGCAGCCTTCGCTTCGGCGGCTGTCGAGAAGAGGGACTCTCCCGAAGAAACGACGACATCGGCCGCATCGTCGCCGGCCGCCTCGCCGGCTGCGCCTTCGCCGACCGATGCCGCTGGTGTCCCACAGCAGCTGCCGTCGCCCGCTCCATCCGGGTCGGCAGAGCCGGTCGCTGCGCCGTCCGCAGCAGTCTATCACGTGCATGACCTCGCCTATCGCTCGCTTTTGTCGGACAAGGCGGTGTTCCTCGATTTCCTGCGCTCGTTCGTGCACGCTGGCTGGGTGTGGGAACTCGACGAGCACAGCCTGCGGCGCATCGAGTCGACGTTCGTGCTGCCGGGCCTGCGGCGACGGGAGTCGGACGTCGTCTGGTGCGGACGGCTGCTTGGGGACGACTTCGAGACGACGTTTTATGTGCTGGTGGAGATGCAATCGTCGGTCGATCCGAAGATGGCGCACCGGCTGCTGGAGTACAAGACAGCGATCTGGCGGGACGCCGAAAAGGCGGAACTCGCAGCGGGGGAAGCGGCGGCAGCATCAGAAGGCGGCGACAAGCCGAAGCCCAAGACGAGGAGAAATGCGAAGCTGCCGGCGATCGTCCCGATCGTCGTGTACAACGGCCGGCGGCGGTGGACGGCGCCGCGGCGGTTTCGGCGGCTGATCCGCGAAGAAGGCCGCTTTGAAGAAGGCTTGCTGGATTTTACGTATCGGTTGATCGACGTGCGGCGGCTGAAGGAAGAGGAGCTGCTGTCGCGGGGCGGAGCGGCGGCGACGGCGTTTTGGCTGGACGGGGCGGAGAAGGAAGAGGAGCTGGCGCGCCGGCTGCGGGCGCTGCCGCAAGTGGTGAGGCGGATGCCGGCGGAGCAGGCGGAGCCGCTGCTTGGGTGGGTGGCGGCGGCGCTTCGGCTGCGGTTGCCGGAGAAGGAAGGATCGGCGTTGTTGGAGCGTTTGCAGGAAGCGCGGGAGGGCAAGGAGGTGGAAGGGATGGCGACGAATTTTGAGCGGATGCTGGACCGGTGGCTGGAGAAGACGAAGCGGGAAAGCCGGCTGGAAGGTCGACAAGAAGGCTTGTCGGAAGGTTTGGCGGAAGGGCGACGCGAGACGGCCCGCCGGCTGATGGCGGAGGGGATGGACGATGCGTTTATCGCGAGGGTGACGGGTCTTTCGTTCGACGAAATCGAGCGGCTGCGGCAGGAAAAGGCGAACGCGTAAACCTCTTGCGGCGCAGTCGCCGGCCGTCGCGTCGCGGCCGCTCCGTCCTTGTCGATGCAGTCGCGACGATCAACGATCCCTCCCGATCATCGCGCGAATGACGAGCGCCGCCGCTCCGGTCGCCTGCGCCTCCTCGCCGAGCCGGCCGACGGCGAACGCCACCGGGCAGACGGCGTCGTAATACGTCTTCGCCCGCGCCACGCGGACTGCCGTCCGGAAGAAGATCGGATGGCCCGTCGCGAGCGGCCCGCCGAGAATCACCTTTTCCGGGTGAAGCACGTTCAACATGTTGGCCAGCCCGATGCCGAAATCGGTCGCCGCCTGCGTCAACAGCTCGACGGCGAACGGATCGCCGCTGCGGACCGCCTCCAGCACATGCTCGAGCCGCACCTGTTCCGGATCGCCGCCGGGCGCCAGTTCGGCCATGACGCTGTCGCGGCCTTCCTTCAGGCCGGCACGCGCCCGTTCCTCCAGCGCCGGTACCGACACGTACGATTCGAGCGCGCCGTAATTGCCGCCGGGCACACGCGGCGGGATGCCGTCGGCACGGATGACGATCTGGCCCGCCGTACCCTCCGTATCGACGGCGCCGTACACGATGTCGCCGTCCGCCATCATCGCCGACCGGATGCCGGCGCCGACGTGCACGTACAAGAGATGCCGCGCCGAACGGTCGGGATCGAACCACCACTCGCCGAGAAGCGCCGCGTTCGCCCCGTTGTCTAACACGACCGGAACGCCGAGCAGGCGCTCGAGCCGCTCGACGACCGGCACATCGGACCAACCCGGCGCCGGAAAATGAAGCGGACGCAACATGACGCCGGTCTTGCGGTCGAGCGGTCCGACCGCCGCGACGCCGCAGCCGAGCACGTCGCCGGCCGCAAGTCCGCACGCTTCCAACATTCCCTTTGCGGCCGTCGCCGCCTCGTCGAACAGCCGATCCGGCGTCATGTCCGCCGTCATCGGCCACGACCGGTGCGCAATCCGGCGCAGCGCCATGTCGAACAGTGCCAGCCGCGAGACAAGCCGGGAAATTTCCAGCCCAAACACGAACGCGTAGCGCGGATTGATCCGGTAGAGCAGCGGTTTTCGGCCGCCGCTCGATTCGCCTTCACCCGCTTCTTCCAGCAGACCGTTTCTGACGAGATCGGCCAAAAGACGCGTCAGCGTGCTCGGCGTCAGCCGGCACGCCTCGGCTAGTTCGGCACGCGAAGCGACGGATCGCTCCAGGACGTAAGCGTACACCCGTTTGGCACGCTCATCGGGGATTCTGCCGCGCAATCGTTCTAGGCCCGACATCGCGCGTCACCTCCGTCATCCGTACATCAGCCACCCCAACCATCCGCACAGCACCATGACGGCAGCCGGATGGGCCTTCCGGACGGCCAGCAGCCAGAACGCCGCCGCAACAATCGTCGCGGACGCGTACGTTTCGACGTCCCAGGCTCTGAACCGGACGACGCCGTTGCCTGCGGCGAACCGCACGGCAGCCGCGGCGATCAGCGCCGCCACGACCGGACGGACGCCGGTGTAGACGCGAGCCAGCATTCGCGCGGCACGCCTTCGCCCTTCGGCCGCCGCCAGCGCCATTGTAAACAGAAACGACGGCAACGCCATCGCCAGCGCCGCAACCAAGGCGCCGACCACACCCGCAACTCGGAACCCGACGAGGACGGCGGCATTGGCCGCCACCGGGCCGGGCACGATGCCGGCGATCGCCACGACGTCCGTCAGATCGGCCAGCGTCATCCATCCGCGCGCCGACACTTCGCGTTCGATCCACGGCAACATCCCGTATCCGCCGCCGAACGACGCCGCGCCGACCGTGAAAAACAGAACGAACAGCTGAAATCCTTCAACCGCATCCACGGCTCAGATCCCGTCCCCGAGAAAATAGCCGGGATCGCGCGGCGCCTGCGCTTCTTTCCGTCGGCGTACCAGGTCATCCAACCGGCGGCCGCCTAGCCCCGCTTCCCTGCCGAACGCCAAGCCGACCGCCGCGCCGCCGGCGATGACCCACGCCGGGTGCACACCGACCGCCAGGAGCATGAACAACGCCGCCAGCGCCACGATTGCGTCAGCCGTCGTCTGCAACGCCGTCCGCGCAAACCGCACCGCCGCATAAACGATCAGTGCGACCGCTCCCGCCCGTACGCCGCGGAAGACCGCTTCCGCCTGCGGATAACCGCGAAGCGCAAAGTATAGCACACCGCAGGCGAGCGCCAAACCGAACGCCGGCGTTAGCACCCCGAGCGCCGCCGTCAGCGCACCCGGCCAGCCGGCCACACGCCTGCCGACCATCGCCGCCGCGTTGACGGCGATCGCGCCGGGTACCGACTGCGCCGCGCCGAACAGATCGGCCAGCTCTCCCCGCCTCATCCACCGTCTGCGCTCGGCGATCTCCCTTTCAAAAAACGGAATGACGGCATATCCGCCGCCGAACGCCGTCCATCCGACTTTGAAAAACGACCAGAACAGCTTTACCCGCAACTGCGCCTTTTTCATCCCGCCATCCCTCCCCCGCTTCCATTATATCACACTTTCTTTCATTTTGAAATAAAGATATCAGGTTCAGCGATTGCCAGACGGATTCTTGAGCTGTTGCAATCTCATGCTGCGCGAACTTCTTCTCATCTTGGAAGAAAGGTTTCAATTATCGAGGAATCCGGTGGACCGGCCAGTCGCACCGCCAACGATATCAACGTCATCCGGCAGTTTGAGACCGTGACCGACGGCCGCCCTTCTGCTATAATGACACCGGATGCTTCGATTTTGCATCGAAACCCGACGTACGACGCATCGCGGAAACCGCACGCGGAGGTCGCCCATGCCGTACGCCATCATCGTCGAAGGCAAAAACGACCGCGATCGGCTGCGCCGCCTGCTGTCCGACGAAATCCGCATTCTTTGCACTTACGGTTCGCCGAACGCCGAGCGGATCGAGCGGCTGCGCCGGCAGGTCGGGCGCCGCTTTGTGTTCCTGTTTACCGACAACGACGCGCGCGGCCGCAAAATCCGCGCCGTCCTGCGCGACGCGTTTCCCGACGCCGAGCAGCTGTATACCCGGCGCGATTACGCCGGCGTCGAGGGAACACCGGACGAATACCTCGTCGAACAGCTGGAAAAAGCGGGGCTCGGCCCCTACATCCGCTATCCCAGCCCGTTTCCTTTCACGGAATAAGCGGGAGTAAGGCGATGACGGCCGTCACGGTGACGACGCTCAACACCGTCGAAGCGAGCACCGCTTGGGAGGCAAATTCCGGCTCGTTGTCGAACTCGACGGCGAGCAGCACGCTGTTGACCGACGTCGGTACCGCGCACGACAACACGAGCGCCTGCGCGACCGGCCCGCGGATGCCGAGCAGCCAGACGAGCAAAAAGCCGAGCGCCGGCCCGACGCACAGGCGGATCAGGCAAGATATCGCAACGTCGGTCGCTCGACCGCCCCACCGGACCGATCCGAGCTGTACGCCGAGCGTTAAGAGCGCCATGGCGATGAACCCGTCGGCGATATCGCGCAGCGGAATCGCCAACATTTCCGGCACGCGGACGTCGAACCCCCTGCACGCGAACGCCGCCGCGATCGCGTAAACGCCGGGCATCGCCGCGATCGTCTTGAGCGTCGCTTTCCAGTTCTGCCGGTGCGAATTGACGGCATACACCCCGAACGTCCCTGTCAGCAAATTTTGCAGCATCATCATCAGCACTTGGATCGACTGCGTCAGCGCGTCGTCGCCGAACACGAGCCGGTTGAGCGGCAGGCCGTAATTGCCGCTGTTATAAAACAAGATGCTGTTGCGCATCGCCGCCTTCAGTCCGGCCGGATACCGGCGCAGCTTCGACACGATTTCGGTCAAAATCGAAAGGCATGCGATAAACAGCGCGAAAAACCCTACGACCGACAGCATCAGCCCCGCCGACGGCGACGATTCGTACAGCATCACGAACATGACGGCCGGCGAAAACAGATACAAGTTCAGTTTGGACAGCGTCCGGATGTCGAGCCTGAACACTCGCTCAAGTAGCGCCCCCAACGCGATCGTCAGCATGATCGGCAACACGTTTTGCGTCAAAATGCGGACAACCATCTCCAATCCGGCGCCCCTCCCGTCTATCAACCCTCCTGCACACGTTAACATCGCATGACGAAAAAAGCCGGGCGATCACTTTCACACAACCCGGCCGGCTTTTTCATCCGCCCCCTTGCGCCTGAACGCCGCGATCCGCCGCCCGCGACCAGGGCGAGCCCGCGGTTAGGCCGATTCCTTCACGAGCGCCTTCACCGCGGCGATCAGGTCGCTGTCGCGGAAATCGCGGTCGACGAGAAAATACGTGCGGATCATGTCACGGCGATCGACGAGCAAATACAGATTCGTATGCGCGAACGAACCTTCCGGCGATTTCGTCACGCTCACCATGTACGACCTGGCCAGCTCCGCCATCTGCCTTTCATCCCGTCCGGTCAGGAAAAACCACCCTCCCGGCTCCGGCTGAAACGGCCCTGCGAACGCGCGCAACCGCTCCGGCGTATCGCGCTCCGGGTCGAACGAGATCGAAAGGATGACCACGTCCCGTCCAAGCCATCCTTTCTCGCGGAGCGACTGCTGAATCCCCTTCAGCCGGTACGTCGACTCCGGACAGACGTCGGGACAGTACGAAAAAAAGAAATAAACGAGCCGCACTTTCCCCCGGCTGTCCGCCAGCGACACCGGGTTGCCGTTCATATCCGTAAGCGCAAACGAAGCGGCCGGCCGCGGACGTTCCAGCCAGTCGACGCGCGTCTGCCGCTCCAGCCGCCAGGCGGTCACGACGGCGACCGCCGCAATCGCGACCAATACCGCCGCTTTCCACCCGTGACGTTTCCAGAAATCCACCCCTCGCTCCCTCCGTCGATCCCTGCCGGGCACCTTATGCGAAACTAGGAGAGTCGCTCCAGCTCCAGCGGAACGTCAACCGATTCGCGGACGAACGTCGTGTCCAGCGCCAGCACGACCGAAACGATCGTCAAATAATAGACGGAAAATACAAACATCCGCTTCGCCCATCGGTCGTCTTCGTGGTCGGACCGCAACCAGGCCGTCGCCATCGCCGCCCAAGCCAGACCGAGCGCCGCGGCCGCCAGCAGATAAAATTCCCCCGCATAACCGTACAAATACGGCAGCAGCGATACGGGCGCCAGCAAGACGGTATACTGGAAAATCGCCCACTTCGTCTCCGACACACCGCGGACGACGGGCAGCAGCGGATACCCCGCCCGGCGGTATTCATCGCGCCTGCGGATGCCGAGCGCCCAAAAATGCGGCGGCTGCCACAAAAAGAGCAGGAGAAACAGCAGCCACGCCCCGAGATCGAGCCGCTCCGCGACGGCGACGTATCCGATGACCGGCGGCATCGCCCCGGCGATTCCCCCGACGGCGGTGCTGTGGACCGACGTCCGTTTCAGCCATAACGTGTACACGAAAACGTAAACGAACCACCCGACGAAACCGAGCGCGGCGGCGAGCGGACCGACGAACAACGCGAGCACAGACAGCCCCGCGGCGCCGAGCGCAAGTCCGTAGACGAGCGCCGTCCGCGGCGCCACCGCCCCGCTGGCGAGCGCGCGGTTGCGCGTCCGCTCCATGCGAGCGTCGAAGTCGCGGTCGAGATAATTGTTCAGCACACAGCCCGACGCCATGACGAGCCACGTGCCGAGCAGCGTGAATAAAAGCAACGGAATGTCGACCGTCCCGGTTCTTCCCGAGGCCATCCAGAATCCTGCGAAGGCGGTGACGGTATTCGAAATCAGAATGCCGGGCTTCGTCATCTGGACGAAATCGCGCCACGTCGCTTTTCGACCGCGTCCCGAACCGTCGCGGACCGCCGCATCCGCGGCCGCCGTCCCTTCCGCTCCGGCAAACGACGATTTTTCGGCAGAAATCGTCTCACCCATCGCGGCCGTCCTCCCTCCAATCCGGCGTCTTCATCATGATAACAGTTACGCCGGCGGGTTGACAACCGGTCGGGCGGAATGTTCATGAAATTGTGCGGACAAATCACCCTTAAATCCGTGTCCGGCCCCCGCGCGTATCTAAAACGGAAAGGCTATCTCAAACCGCAAGCAAGGGGGACCGTCGAATGAACACTGTCCGCAAGATCGCATTCCTGTTTTTCGCCGCGATACTCGCGGCCTTCTCGCTATTGCCGGCCGTCGTGCCGTCTGCCAAGGCGCAGACCGACGGTCTGATGCTGTTTACGGCCTACCGCGACATCGACGTAACGCCGGGACAGACCGTCACGTACACGATCGACGTCATCAACAAAACGTCGACCGTCCAGACGGTCGACCTGCGCGTCGATGGCCTGCCGGCCGACTGGCAGTACAAGTTGACCGCCGGCGGCTGGAACGTGCGCCAGCTGTCCGTCAAACCCAACGATTACCAAAGCGCGACGCTCGAAGTGAAAGTGCCGCTGAAGGTCGACAAAGGCGATTACCGTTTCCGCGTGGTCGCGGGCGCAGCCGGTGAGCTGCCGCTCAGCGTGCGCGTGACGGAACAGGGCACCTACAACGTCGAGCTGACGACCGAACAGCCGAATATGGAAGGCAGCGCGACGTCGACATTTACCTACAGCCTGACGCTTAAAAACGGTACCGCCGACAAGCAGACGTTCGCGCTGACCGGCGAGGCGCCGCGCGGCTGGAGCGTTTCCTTCAAAGTGGACGGCAAGGACGTCTCGTCGGTGACGCTCGATCCCGGAACCAACAAGTCGATCAGCGTCGAAATCAAGCCGCCTGAAAACGCGTCGGCTGACAAGTACAAAATTCCCGTCAAGGCGACGAGCGGCAACCTGACCGCCCAGGTCGAGCTGGAAGCCGTTGTCACCGGTTCATACAAAGTCGAGCTGACGACGCCGAACGGCCTGCTCAGCACGAGCGTCACGGCCGGCGGTTCCCGGACCGTGGAGCTTCAGGTTGCGAATAAAGGCTCCGCCGCCCTGACCGACATCGACATGCAGTCGAGCGCGCCGACGAACTGGGAAGTCAAGTTCGAACCGCAAAAAATTCATCGTCTCGAAGCCGGCCAGACGATGACGGTCAAGGCGACGATCAAGGCGGACAAAAAGGCGATCGCCGGCGACTACGTCGTCAACATGAGCGCCAACGCTCCGGAATCCCGTTCCGAAATCCAGTTCCGCGTCCAGGTCAAGTCGTCGGTGCTGTGGGGCTGGATCGGCGTATTGATCATCGCCGCGGTCATCGCGTTCGTGTACTACCTGTTCCAGAAATACGGGAGGCGGTAACCCGTGGGCGATCCGATCATCGAAACGAACGGGTTGACCAAGATTTACGACAACGCGCACACGGCCGTCAACCAGCTGTCGCTCACGATCTACCGCGGCGAAGTGTTTGGCCTGCTCGGTCCGAACGGCGCCGGCAAGTCGACGACGATCCGGATGCTGCTCGGCCTGACCGAGCCGACGTCGGGCACCGTACGCGTCTGCGGGCTCGACCCGACGCGCGATCCGCTGGCCGTCAAACGCCGTGTCGGCTATTTGCCGGACGACGTCGGTTTTTATGAAGACATGACCGGCAAGGAAAACCTGATCTACACCGCGCGATTGAACCGAATTCCACCCGATGAAGCGGAAAAGCGCGCGGAAGAAGTCCTTCGCCGCGTCGGCCTGGAGCACGCCGCCGACAAACGCGTCGGCGCCTATTCGCGCGGCATGCGCCAGCGGCTCGGCCTCGCCGACGTGCTGATCAAGCGGCCGGAAGTCGCCATTCTCGACGAGCCGACGCTCGGCATCGACCCGGAAGGCATACGCGAGTTTCTCGATCTGATCCGCTCGCTCAGCCGGGATGAAAAGATGACGGTCCTGCTTTCGTCGCACCAGCTGTACCAGGTGCAACAAATTTGCGACCGCGTCGGCCTGTTCGTCCAGGGTCGCCTGCTCGCCGTCGGCGACATTCACGGCCTGGCGGCGGAACTGTTCGCCGACACGCCGATGTCCGTCGAAGTGGAAGCCGAACCGGTGACCGACGCGCTGCTGGAGCGTCTCCGCGGCATCGACGGCGTCGTGAGCGTGGAGGCGAACGGCTCGCTTCTCGAAGTCGGCTGCCAGCGCGACGTATCGGCGGACATCGCAGCCGCGGTCGTCGGAGCGGGCGCTTCCTTGCGCCGACTGAGCGCCAAAACGTACGGACTGGACGAGATTTACCACCGTTACTTCGAAGGGAGGGATTCGGATGCGGCTTCGCCTTCCGGTTTCGCTCCGTCTGCCCGCCCGGCCGTTCGCCGTCCGTCGTAACCGCGGTACGAACGGCGAAAACCGAAACGTCACGCACCCGTTCTGGGTCATCGTCCAAAAAGAAATCGCCGACCACGTCAACAGTTGGCGTTTTCTGATCTTGCTGGCGCTCATGGTGCTGACCTGCATCGGCTCGTTGTACGCGGCGCTGTCGACGATCCGGTCGGCGGTGGCGGAAATCGGTTCGAACCGCAACATCGCCGTCGGGTTGGAAGACGCGTTCGTGTTTCTGAAACTGTTCACGCTGTCCAACGACACGCTGCCGTCGTTCGTGACGTTCGTCAGTTTTCTGGGGCCGCTCATCGGCATCGGCATGGGATTCGACGCCATCAACTCGGAGCGCAACAAAGGCACGCTCGGCCGCGTCATGGCGCAGCCGATCCACCGCGACAGCCTGCTGAACGCGAAATTCGTCGCGGCGCTCATCGTCGTCTCGGTCATGTTCTTCGGGCTCGGCTTCTTGGTGATGGGCATGGGGCTGATTACGATCGGCATCCCGCCGACGCCCGAAGAATTTTGGAGAATGCTTGCTTTCCTTGTCCTCACGGTTTTCTATATCGCCTTCTGGCTGAACCTGTCGATTTTGTTTTCAGTCTGGCTGAGGCAGGCGGCGACGTCCGCCCTCGCCGGCATCGCGGTTTGGCTGTTTTTCAGCATCTTTTTCGGCCTGATCGTCGGCCTCGTCGCCGACGCGCTGGCGCCGTCGCAGGAAGCCGGCACCGAAACGGTGTTGCAATATGTGCGCGGCATCCAGCTTTTACAGCGACTCTCGCCGAGTTACTTGTACAGCGAGGCGACGGCGACGATTCTCGACCCGTCGGTGCGCGCGCTCGGCCCGCTGACGGTCGAACAGACGGTCGGTACGATCCCGAGCCTGTTGCCGCTCGGCCAAAGCCTGCTGCTCGTCTGGCCGCAGGTGACGGGACTGGTGGCGGCGACGCTGCTTTGCTTCGCGGCAGGATATGCGATGTTCATGCGGCAGGAAATCCGCTCGCGGTCGTAATCGCCGCAACCCAAAACATGAAAAGCCGGTTTCGCCCGCGCGCAAGATGCGGGCGGCCCGGCTTTTTCTTCGGACAACATTCGCGTTCATCCGCAACATTCGCGATAGAGCCGCAACAGCTCCGCGATGTCGGAAACGACGACGTCCGCGCCGGCCAGCTCTTCCTCGCCGCCGAACCCGGCATATCGGCAGCCGACCGCGAACATGCCGTTTTTTCTTGCCGCCTCGACGTCCGAAGCGCGGTCGCCGACCATCCAGGCGGATCCGATCCGTCGTTCGGCAAGCAGCCTCCCGACGAGTTCCGCCTTGGAGGCCGTCCCATATTCGCCGGCGGTATAAAACGCCTCAAACCAAGCCGCGATCCCCGTGCAGACAGCGACTCCCTCCACATATTCCCGACGTCCGTTGCTGGCGATAAACAGCCGGACGCCCGACTCGGCCAGCGCAGCGACCGTCTCGCGTACGCCGGGATACAGCCGACCATTACCGCGGCGCAATTCCTCCAACTGGTATTCGATCAGCAGCTCGTCGGCCCGCCGCCGCACCGAAAGGTCGGCATCGGGCAAAACCCGTTTCCAGATTTCGTCCAGCAACAAGCCGAGCGCGCTGATAATCCGCTCTTCCGGAGGCGTCGGCCCTTTAAACCGCCCTTCTTCCCTCAGCCGGCCGAACGTGCGCCGATAGGCCGGCAACAAGACCGACTCGCTTTCGAACAGCGTCCCGTCGAGATCAAACACGACGGCTTCCGGACGTCGCATGGAGCATCACCTTTTTGTCGATCGCAACGTTTCGGCCGCGACGATTGTCATATTTTGCGAGAAGAACTTTTTGGATACCGCCGCCGAAGGGGGGAAACCCGATGTTTTTCGACCTGATCCGCAACCGACGCACCGTCCGCATCTACTACGGACGGGAAGAAGGGTCCATCCTCACGACCATCAAGCGCTACTACCCGAAAACCGACATGATCCGCATTGCCGACGGCGACGCCCTTATCCCGCTTCGGGCGGTCGCGAAGATCGAGGTCGTCGACGAACCGGCGACCGAAGCGCATTCCGCGTTTTCGTCGCCCGGACAAGCCCGGAGGTAAGGAGGTAACCCTTGCCGCCCCGGCCATCGCTCACCGAACGTACCGAAGCTTCACAGCCGAATCTTGAACTGCAACAGTCCCACCTTGCGCATCGCCTGGAACACGAGCACGGCGGTCGGCCCGAAAAACAGCCCGATCGCTCCGAACAGTTTGTAGCCGATGTAAAGACTGGCCAGCGTCGCCAAAGCGCTTAGGCCGATCGAATCGCCGAGCACTTTCGGCTCGAGAATGCGTCGAACGACGACGATAAACACGAACAAGACGACGAGCCCGATCGCAAGAACCAGATCGCCCTTCACGAAACTGTAGACGGCCCACGGCACGAGCACCGAACCCGTCCCGAGCACCGGCAAAATGTCGACGATCGTCACAAGCAGCGCGATCGCGAGGGCATAATCGACCTTCAGGATCAAAAGCCCGGTCAGCGTCGACACATAGGTGAACGCGCTGAGCAATACCTGCGCGCGCAAAAAGCCGAACACGGACTGCCTCAGGTCCGCCAAAACGCGTTCCACTTTCGGCCTGGATTGTTCGTCGAAATAGGACAAAAACGCGTCGCGGATCGCTGGAAAGCCGCTGCAGAACAAATAGAGCGACATCACGAACACGAGCAGGAAAAAGAACATGTCCGGAATGGCGACGGCCAGCCCGAGCGAATACCGCGAAACGTTGCCGAGCAGCGAATGCAGCGACTGCGTCAACGTCCGCAGCGCCTCCGCGACGCCGGCTTCGATCCGCGCCCCCCATTCCGGCGACACCGCGTTGAAATACGCCGTCCACCGGTCGACGAACTGTTGGAAATAAGAAGCCGCGTTTTCAAAATAATGGGGTGCCATCCGGCTGTATTCGACGAGCTGGGCCGCGACGCGCACCCCGATCCAGTACAAAAGGCCAAACAACGCCAACATGAACGCCGTGCAGACGACCGACGAAGCAACCGCGCGGTTGACGCGCATCATCCGCATCACGAACCGGATCGGCGTCTCCAGAAACAGTGCAAAGACGATCGCCAGAAGAAACGGCGCGCCGACCGTGAACAAACCGTACAGAAACAGAAATCCGAGCACAAGCACAATTAGCGTCTTGATCGGCATCCGTCAAGCCCCTTCCCGCCGAAGTCCGCGTCATACTTTCGCGCGGCGCGCGGTGAAATCCGTATCCTTGTAATACATATCCGCCACCAGCAAATTCGGCCCGCAACAGGAAGCTTCCGGACAGCGGCATCCGAACCGTTTCGCCAGCGGATGTTCCAGCCAGCGGTCGAGCACGTCGTCGAGGCGGTCTTGCCGAATGTTTCCCAGCGCCGGCAGCGACGCAAAATCGGTCACAAACACGTTTCCGCTGAAAACGTCGACGTTGAGCCGAATCCGACCGTCGGGGTCGTTGCGCACCGTCACGTTCGGTTCCTGGCGCAACCGCATGATCAGCTCGAGGTCTTCCGGACAATCGCTGCACGCAAAAAAAGGCAGCGTCCCGAACAGCATCCACACGTCCGGATCGCGGGCATCGAGCAGCCGGCCGATCGCCCGCCGTAACTCCGCAAGCGAAAGCGTCGGCAGCCCTGCAGCGAACGAACTCGCATACATCGGATGCACTTCGTGTCGGCGACAGCCCATTTCCGCCACCAGCCGGTGGATGCGGTCGAGCCGTTCGTGCGTCCGGCGGTTCATCATCGACTCTGCCGAAACGAACACCCCGGAAGCCGCCAGCCGGCGCGCATTGTCCACCATTCGCTCAAACAGCGCGGAGGCCCTTTCGAACGGCACCGGCCGCGGAGTGCGGGCGAAGCCGATCTCATAAAAATCGCGGGCGTTTTCATAATTGAACGTGATGTGCATGACGTCGACATAAGGCGCGATCAGCTCATAGCGGCCGTAATCCAGCGTCAGGTTCGTGTTGACCTGCGTTTTTAGCCCTCGTCGCTTCGCATACTGCAAAATCGGCAACACATATTCCTTTAGCGCCCGGTCTGAAAACGACGGCTCTCCTCCCGTGATGCTCAACGTTTCCAGATATTTCGCTTCTTCCAGTCGTTTCAGCACGAGCACAAGCGGCAGCCTTTCCGCCTCCGACGTCACGAGCGCGTCGCCGACGGCGCAATGTTCGCAGCGCATATTGCATAGATGCGTCACCGTCAGCTCGACGCTCGTCAGCCGGTAACGCCCGTAACGCCGGAGCGCGTGCATCGGGTCCCACGGATCGTATATCGAAAACGGCGCGGACACCGCGGCAGAAGTCGTTTTGGTCATCGGTAGCCAATCCCTCGCCCGTCGTGGTCAATTGATCGCATTGACGCGCAGGCGGACGTCGAACGCCTCGACGTCTTCCTCTTCGCCGGCCGCCTCTTCCGACCGTTCCGCCAGAAGATCGTACTCGTCGACGCCCGTCACGACGACATTCAACTTTTTCGACAGGTCAAGCTCGTACGGCTGCGACAGCTCGACGCCTTCGGCGTCCCGAAAAATTCGGACGACCGGCCTGTCGGGCAGGCCGGCGTTCAGGTCGACGACGACGCCGGTCTCGCCCGTACTGAGCGTCACCGTCATGCCGATCGGATAAATCGCGATCTGATTGCGGAAATGCCAGATCTTTTTCGTATCGAACAGCGTCCCCGACCCCGCATACAACACTTCAAGCGCCTCATGCGGCAGCATCATCTTACGGTAAGGGCGCATCGACGTCATCGCGTCGTAGGCGTCGATCAGCCCGATCCACTGCGCGAGCTCCTGAATTTCGTCCGCCTTCAGCCCGCGCGGATAGCCGGAGCCGTCCAGCCGCTCGTGATGCTGCAGGGCGCAGTAGGCGACGGCCATCGGAATGTTCGGCTCGCCGCGCAGCAGATCGAAGCCCGCTTCCGTGTGCCGCTTGACCGCCTCGAACTCTTCGGGCGTCAACTTGCCCGGCTTCAGCAAAATATCCTGCGGCACCATCAGTTTACCGATATCGTGCAACAGCGCGCCGAGCCCGAACGTCATCAGCCGGTCGCGGTCCCATCCCAGCGATATGCCGATGCCGATCGCATACAGGCAGACGTTCAACGAATGCCGGTACAAATAATGGTCGACCGTGCAAATGTCGCCGAGCAGCATGATCGCGTTCGGGTGCGAGGCCAGCTCGTCGATCAGGGCAGACAGCATCGATCGGAACGTCTTGTCGAAGGCTCCGATGTGGCGTTTCCGCCCGCCTTCGTCCATCATACGGCGGAATTGTCTGCGGATTTCCGCTATCGCGCGCGCCCGGACTTCAGCGTCGACCCATTCCCTCAGCTCGACATCGTCCGTCCGCTCGTCGTACACGTAAATGAACGAAATGCCGAGCGCGGCCAGGCGCCGAATCATCGTTTTCGTCAAAACCGTCGACTCGGCCAGCAACACCTTGCCGTCGTGGCTATAAATTTTTCTACCCAGCCGCATGCCGGGTTTGCAGAGATGGATCGGGATCAGTCGCATGTTCCGCCGGCCTCGCTTTGTCGGCAAAAATCCCCTATGTCTCTTAATGTAAAGGATTGTCGAAAAAAGGGCAACACCCGCTTTCGTCCGCGCTCACATTTGGCCCGTATGCCGCATATAAAGCCAGTAGACCAACGCCAGTATAAAGCGGTAATAGGAAAAATATGTTAATTTTAGTTTGGAAACCAAACGAATGAACGTCGCCACCGCCAACAAGGCGACGGCGAACGATACGACGAACCCGATGGCGAAAAAACCGAGCAGGTCGCGTTCCAGCATGTGGAATCGGCTGATGATCGCATAGCCGGTCGCCGCCGCCATGACGGGAATCGCGATGACGAACGTAAAATCCGCCGCCGCTCCGCGACTGGCGCCGGCCAACATACCGCCGGCGATCGTCGATCCCGACCGTGAAAATCCCGGCCAGAGCGACAACAGCTGGGCGATTCCGATCCAGAACGCCTGTCGGTATGTAATCTTTTCCATCGTTTCTGCGGTGACGGGCGCTTTCCATTTCTCCGCGACCATCATGAACACGCCGCCGAGCACGAGGCCGACCAGTACCGTTTCCGGCCTGAACAGCCGCCCGATCAGGTCGTCCAACAAAAAGCCGAGAGCGAGCGCCGGCGCGATCGCGACGAATACATGCAGCAGATTGACGCCACGCGCTTGCCCCTCCCCTTGCCTGCGCAGTCCGATCATGCGCAACACCCGATTCCAGTACAGCACCAAAACCGCCATGATCGCGCCGAGCTGAATCGAGATTTCGAACGTCTCGGCGACGTCTCCTTGAAAATTGAGCAGATGGCCGACCAGAATCATATGGCCCGTCGACGATACCGGCAAAAATTCCGTCAATCCTTCAACGATTCCGATAATGACCGCCGTCCGCCAATCCGTCATCCGTCATCCTCCTTCATTTCCGACTCGCGCTTTCTCCACCGCGAAATCCTGCATTCTTCCATTCCTTTTTCTTCTTTCAGCCCCGCCAGCAACACATCGCGCAAAAATTCCGGCAAATAAAACCGCTTGTCCTCACCGCGCGCAAGGCTCATGTAACCGACCGAAAACGTGAACATGTCGATCGTGCCGACATCGTACATCCTTTCCGGCTCGAGCGGTCGGCCGTCGACCGCGACGCGGCGGATTTTTCCGTACGGCGACCCCGCATCGTCATACTCGATCCGCACGTTGGACGAAACACAGAGGACGCCGAGCCGATCGCCGCGAAAACCGAAACCGCGCACAGGCATGTGATAAAACTCCGGAAGGAGGCTTTCCTCCAGCGCCCGAAGCAGATCGTTTCCCCCGATGCGCATGCGGCAGGGATTGACGGGCGAAGGACAGACGCGATGAATGTCGCCAAACGTCACCGGCCCTGCCGGCAACCCGTCGAGCAACTGACCGGCGTTGACGAGTCCGATGTCGGCTCCGGTCCATCTCCGCAGCGCGTCGGCAGCTAGATTGCCGAGCGGCGACTCGGCGTCCCAGCGGACCGGCAAAGCTGCGGGCAGCTCGACCGCAACGCCCGACAACGCCCGGCGCGCTTCCTCGCGGAACACCCCCAGCTCCCGCTCCACCCACGGCTCCGGCGGATAGCGGTTCGATTCCACGCAACCGCCGTCTTCAAGCTCGACGCCGCCGTTTTCGCCGCCGAGGGTTAGAAGCATCCAACCCACATGTTCACCGAACTTGCCGGCTGCCCCGATCCAGGCACCGCCGAAGCGGACCGGCCGCTCCAGCAAATGATGCGTATGGCTTCCTAGCACGACGTCGACGCCGTCGACTTCAGAAGCCAGCCGGCGGTCGAGCGGAAACCCGAGATGGGAAAGCACGATGACGGCATCGCAGTTTGCGCGCAGCCGAGCAACCGTGCTGCGGACCGAATCGATGGGATCAAGCGCATCCCAGCCGAGCGGCTCGTAAAAATCGGAAAACGCCGCCGTCACGCCGATCAGTGCGATGGAGCGCCCCGCCTTGCGGACGACAACGGCCGGCTCCATCCATGGCGGCGGTGCGCCGGTTTTCCGGCAAACGAGATTGCAGCACAACACGCGAAAACGCGCCTGGCGACCGTACAGCTCGGCGAGCGCCTCGGGAAGGAACGTCAGGCCTTCGTTGTTGCCTGGCACGACCGCTTCTACACCGAGACGGTTCAGCAACGCAACGTTGACGCGCCCCATCGTTCCTTCCGTTTCCGGCCGCATGCGGTCCATATGGTCGCCGCAGTCGACCAGCAACACCCGGTCGTCCGGCATCCCTTCCCGCAAGCTACGGATGGCGGTCGCCAAATGCGGCACCGCTTCCAGCCGGCTGTGTAAATCGTTCGTGTGAATGACCAGCAACCGGTCCGCCAACGGCCCGCCCCTCCCGACGTCATGACGGCATTGCGCCAACTGTGGTATCCTAATTAATATAACATATTCTTCGTCGTCCGACAGATGCGGTGCGGCAAAAAAATCGGGAGGTATCGGCGCCATGCGGTTGACCGTCCGATTGTTCGCGGCCGTCGCCGAAAAACTCGGTACAGACCGGATCACCATCGATGTCGCCCCCGTCTCGGCTAACGTTCCGTCCGACGTTTCACCCGCGGACGTTCGGCTTTCCGAAACCCGCCTTACCGCCGGGCGGCTGAAAGAAGCGATTGCGGCTCTTTACCCCGAAGCCGCATCCGCGGTTCGGTCGTGTTTTGTCGCGCGAAATTACGCCTATGCGGCCGACGACGAGCCAATCTCCTCCGACGACGAGTTGGCGCTTATTCCGCCCGTATCCGGCGGATTGCCCGACAAGCCGGGCGGTCCGTCCGATGATGCGCTGGACGATACGGTTGTCGCGGCGGGAAAGCCGGTTTTGACTGAAAAATCGATCGATCTGGCTGAGGTCGTCGCCGCCGTCGCCGACCGCGATTGTGGCGCGACCGTACTGTTCGTCGGCACGACCCGCGAACACACAGAAGGAAAACGGACTCTCCGCCTTGAATATGAAGCATATCGGCCCATGGCGCTGCGCGCCATGCAGGATATTCTCGACCGTATCGCACGACAATGGCCGGGCAGCCGCGCCGCCGTCGTCCATCGCCTAGGCGTCGTCGGCATCGGAGAAGCAAGCGTGGCAATCGCCGTCTCTGCTGCCCATCGCGATGAAGCGTTCGCGGCGTGCCGGTTCGCGATCGAACAGCTGAAACGAACCGTCCCGATCTGGAAAAACGAAATTCGCGAAGACAGCCGGGAATGGAAAGGAGATTGGTCGGGATCTTGGAATCCGCTCGTGGAGGAGGCCGACGCATGAACGCCATGTTTTCACGATATTCCCGACAAACGTTGTTCGCGCCGATCGGCGAGGAAGGCCAGACCAAGCTCGCGCGCGCCCGAGTCGCCGTCGTCGGCGTCGGCGCGCTCGGCACTGTCGCCGCGGAGTTGCTCGTGCGCGCCGGCGTCGGTTACGTGCGCCTCATCGACCGCGACGTCGTCGAGCCGAGCAACCTGCAGCGCCAGTCGCTGTACGACGAGACCGATGCGGCGGAATCCGTCCCAAAAGCCGTCGCCGCAGCTCGAAAATTGCAGGCGATCAACACGGCCGTCGAGATCGACGCTCATGTCGCCGACCTGCATCCATACAATGCCGAAACGCTGTTGTCCGACGTCGACCTAATCGTCGACGGCACCGACAACTTTCCCGTGCGTTTTTTGATCAACGACGTCGCCGTCAAACACCGGATCGCCTGGATTTACGGCGGAGCCGTCCGTTCGCACGGCGTCGTCATGCCGATCGTGCCCGGTGAAACGCCCTGCCTGCGCTGCCTGTTCGACCGTCCGCCGGAAGACGGCACTGCGGAAACGTGCGATACCGTCGGCGTTATCGGGCCGATCACGCACCTCATCGCATCGCTGGAAGCCGCCGAAGCGCTCAAATGGCTCGTCGGCGACCGCAAAAACTTGAGCCGTAGCATGACGACCGTCGACGTCTGGCACAACCGGTTCGCCGCGGTGGACGTCTCCCGCTCGCGAAAACCGGATTGCCCGGCGTGCGGCGCTGGGCGGTTTGAGTTTCTCGACGCAGCCGCCGCTGAAGACACCGTAGAGACGCTTTGCGGCCGCGACGCCGTGCAAATTGTGCCCGTTCGCCCTCGCTCGCCGGATTTATCGCTGCTGGAAAACCGCCTGTCGCGGCTGGGAACGGTGGAGCGGACGCCGTATTTGTTGAAATTTCGGCCCGATCCCTCGCGGACGATCATGCTGTTTCCGGACGGTCGCGCCATCGTCCAGGGAACGGACGACCCGACCGCCGCCAAAACGCTTTACGCGCGGTACGTCGGCGTCTAGGCGGCCGCGCGAGGATTCGTTTCATGTGAGCCCGGCCTGAATGCGAAAGGAGTTTTCGCTATGAAAATGCACGTGACCGCCTTGCGACCGGGCGATCGGCTCGCCGCCGACGCCTACAATCCGTTCGGCCTGCTGATTTTGTCCGCCGGAGCCGTGCTCGACGACAACGACATCAATCGATTACTGCTGCACCGTATTGAGTACGTCGACATTGAGCCGCGCCTTCCCGAAACGCCCGGACAAGCTTCAACCGATAGTTCTCAGGCGGCGACCGCCGTCGCTCGCGCGCCGAACCCGTTCACTCGCACGTTCAATGCGGCCGTCCACGACGTCCGCAACATATTCGAACACATACGCACAACGGGAGAAATTTCCGTTCAGGTGCTCGAGACGACCGCGGAACTTTTGCTGGACGAACTGAGACATGAACGCGACCTTGTGCGCGTCCTGCTGACATCGGTCAGCCATGACCAGTACACGTACCGCCACAGCGTCCAGGTCGGCAGTATCTGTTATTACATCGCGAAATGGCACGGCTACGCTGAATCGGACTGCGTCCGCATCGGAACCGCCGGACTCCTGCACGACATCGGCAAGGCGCGCATTCCGGAAAGTATTCTGAACAAACCCGGCGCGCTGACCGACGAAGAATTCGCTTTTGTCCGCAGGCACGTCGAATTCGGCTACGAATTGATCAGGCGGTCTTTCAAAGACGAATGGTACGCGCTCGGCGCGCTGCAACACCACGAACGGTTGGATGGAAGCGGTTACCCGTATGGACTGAAAGGAGACGATATTCATCCCGTCGGCCGAATCGTCGCCGTGGCGGACGTTTACAGTGCGATGATTTCCGAACGATCGTACCGTCAAAAGAAACATTTGCTCGAGGTCTTGCGCGAGATTTACCAAATGAGCTTCTCCCAGCTCGATCCGCACATCGTTCAAACGTTTCTGCGTCAGATGATGCCGTCCTTCATCGGCAAAGCGGTCCGGCTATCGGATGGCCGAGTCGCGCGCATCGCCATGGTTTACGAACACGACTGGTTCGGACCGCTCGTGCACGTGGAAGGGGAATTTATCGACCTTTCGCGGGAAAAACATTTGCGAATCGAAGAGTTTGCGGTTTGATTTTATTACTAAAAAAGAAGAAAAAAAGAACGGTATCAAATCGGTATCACATTCCGATTCAATACCGTTAAGTTTTTATACAGAAGGCTTTTCTTTATCCAATGCTTCCTTCCATTTCAAACTTGATCAACCTGTTCAATTCTACCGCATACTCCATCGGCAATTCCTTCGTAAACGGCTCGATGAAGCCCATGACGATCATCTGCGTCGCCTCGGCCTCGGACAAGCCGCGGCTCATCAGATAAAACAGCTGTTCTTCCGACACTTTGGAGACCGTCGCTTCGTGCTCGAGCGTCACTTCGTCGTTGAGCACCTCGTTGTACGGAATCGTGTCGGACGACGATTTGTTGTCAAGAATGAGCGTGTCGCACTTGACGTTCGACTTCGCCCCGCGCGCCTGCCGGCTGAACGAGGCCAGGCCGCGGTACGTCACCTTGCCGCCCTGGCGGCTGATCGACTTCGAAATGATCGTCGAAGACGTCTCCGGAGCAAGATGGATCATTTTCGCGCCGGCGTCCTGGTGCTGTCCCTTGCCGGCGAACGCGATCGACAGCACGATGCCTTTGGCGCCGCGGCCCTTCAGGATGACGGCGGGGTATTTCATCGTCAGCTTAGAACCGATGTTGCCGTCGATCCATTCCATCGTCGCGTTTTCTTCCGCGACGGCGCGCTTGGTCACCAGGTTGTAGACGTTCGTCGACCAGTTCTGGATCGTCGTGTAGCGGCAGCGGGAATCTTTCTTGCAAATGATTTCGACGACCGCGCTGTGCAGCGAATTCGTGCTGTAGATCGGCGCGGTGCAGCCTTCGACGTAATGCACGAAGCCGCCTTCGTCGACGATGATCAACGTCCGCTCGAACTGCCCCATGTTTTCCGAGTTGATGCGGAAATACGCCTGCAGCGGAATATCCACTTTGACGCCCTTCGGCACGTAAATGAAGCTCCCGCCGGACCAGACGGCGCTGTTGAGCGCGGCGAACTTGTTGTCGGTCGGCGGCACGACGGTGCCGAAGTATTGCCGCACGAGCTCCGGATATTCCCGGACCGCGGTGTCCATGTCGCAGAACAGGACGCCCTGGCGCTCGAGTTCCTCACGCATGTTGTGGTAGACGACTTCGGATTCGTACTGGGCGGATACGCCGGCCAGAAACTTCCGCTCGGCTTCCGGAATCCCGAGACGGTCGAACGTCCGCTTGATCTCTTCCGGCACTTCTTCCCACGAACGGCCGACGCGTTCGGTCGGCTTGACGTAATAGACGATGTCGTCGAAGTTCAGCTCGCTCAAGTCGCCGCCCCAGGTCGGCATCGGCTTCGACAGGAAAATGTCGAGCGCCTTCAGCCGGAACTCGCGCATCCAGTCCGGCTCGCCCTTGATTTTCGACATCTCGATCACGACGTCCCGCGACAGCCCCTTGCGTGCGCGATAGACCGAAACGTCGCGGTCGCGGAACCCATATCGGTACTCTTCGGACAGCTCCGGCGCTTTTTTCGCCATGGCCGTTCCCTCCGTTTCGTTTTAGAGTGACGCGAAAAATTCCGACGTTTTGCGGACGGCCCGCGCCAGCGCCTCGATTTCTTCTTCGGTGTTGTACAAATAAAAGCTTGCGCGCGCCGTCGCGGGAACGTTCAAATGCTGCATCAGCGGCTGGCAGCAATGATGCCCTGCGCGGATCGCGACTCCTTCCTGGTCGAGCGCGGTCGCGACGTCGTGCGGATGAACGCCCTCCAGATTGAACGCGACGACGCCTGTACGCGGGCGGCCGGGAGCCGGCCCGTAAACCGTCACGCCGGGAACAGAGCCCAGCGCCTCGGCGGCAAGCATCGCCAGCCGGCGAACGTGCGTTTCGATCGCGTCCAGACCGAGCTCTTCCAGAAAATCGATCGCGGCGGCTAGGCCGACCGCGCCGGCGATGATCGGCGTTCCGCCCTCGAAGCGGTGCGGCGGACCCTTATAAGTCGATTCGTACAGGCCGACGAACTCGATCATCTCGCCGCCGTAATCGATCGGTTCGGTCTGTTCGAGCAGCTCTTTACGACCGTACAGCACGCCGATGCCGGTCGGCCCGCACATCTTGTGGCCGGAAAACGCATAAAAGTCGCAACCGAGCTCCTGGACGTCGATCTTCATGTGCGGCGTGCTCTGCGCCCCGTCGACGAGCAGTACCGCGCCGCGGCGATGTGCGATCTCGGCCGCCTCGCGGACCGGGTTGACGACGCCGAGTACGTTCGACACGTACGTCATCGCGACGAGCCGCGTCCGATCGGACACGGTCGCTTCCAGATCTTCCGGGCGCACGGTGCCGTCGGGTTGAATCGGCACGAATTTCAGCACCGCCCCGGTCGCCTTGGCGACCGCCTGCCAGGGCACCAGGTTGGAGTGGTGCTCCATCGGCGTCAACACGATCTCGTCGCCGGGTTTCAGATGAACGCGCGCGTATCCGTGCGCGACCAGGTTGATCGCCGACGTCGTGCCGCGCGTGAACACGATCTCCTCGGCGTGGGCGGCGCCGATGAACCGGCGCACGCGTTCGCGGGCGTTTTCGTACGCCTCCGTCGCGCGCGACGCCAGCTCGTGCACGCCGCGATGCACGTTGGCGTTCGCGTATTCGTAATAGCGGCGGACGGCGTCGAGGACCGCCTTCGGCTTCTGCGACGTCGCGGCGTTGTCGAGATAGACGAGCGGCCGACCGTTGACCGTCTGGTGCAAAATCGGAAATTGCGCGCGAACCGACGCGTTCATCGCCCCAGCTTCCTTTCGACCAAAAGCTCCAGTTGTTTCCGGACGTTTTCAAGCGGGACTTCTTCTACGATCGGCGCCAGAAAACCGGATATGATCAGTTTCTCCGCCTCTTCGCGCGTAATGCCCCGCGACATCAAGTAGTAGACGTGCTCAGGGTTGACGGGACCGACGCTGGCGGCGTGTTCCGCCCGGACGTCGTCCTCGTCGATCAGCAGAATCGGGTTGGCGTCGCCGCGCGCCTTCGGGCTGAGCATGAGCACTTTTTCCGTCTGCTCGCCGTTGGCGCCGGTCGCGCCTTTTTCGATTTTCGTCACGCCGTTGACGACGGCGAACGCTTCGTCGCGCAGGACCACGCGCGACACCATGTCGCTCGGCGTCGACCGGCCGACGTGAATCGCCCGAGTGGTCAGGCTCATCCGCTGTGAACCCGTGCCGACGGAGATCGTTTTCGCGTCCGACGACGAACCATGTCCGCGCATGATGGTCGTCGTGTCGACGACGGCGTTGCCGTTGTTCAACTCGCCGAGCAGCCACTCGATGCGGGCGTCGCGGTCGAGCACGGCGCGGCGATAATTGAATCCAGTCGCCGCCGCTTCCAGATTGTGTACGGACGCCACGCGGACGTGCGCGCCGCGCGCGGCAACCACCTCGAAAGCGGCGTTGACCGTCAGCTCGGCGGACAAGCCGTCGGAAACAACGTTTTCAACATACGTGACAAAGCTGTCCTCACCGGCGACGATCAGGACGTGCGGTGCAAAAACGGCTTCCGCGTCGTCCGCCACGAACATCGCCTGGACCGGCACGTCGACGCGCACGCCGGCGGGCACGTACAGAAACGCCCCGCCGCTCCACAGCGCCGTATGCAGAGCGGCGATCCGATGCTCGTCCGGCGGATAGAGCGACGCCAGATACGGGCGTACCAGCGCTTCATGTTCACGCACGGCGTTTTCCAACGACGTGAAGATTACGCCCTGCTCCGCCCAGCGCGGGTCGAGGCGAAGATGGACGACGCCGGAATTGCGCTGGATGAGCAACCCCGCCGACTGCCCTTCTTCCGGCAAAAGCAGCCGGCACCGCTCGGGAAGGTCGGCAAGCGACGGCCAGGGCTGCGGCGTACGGTGCGAACCGTAACGGTCGAGCGTCCACCGCTCGACGGGAACTTTTTCGATCTTCGGCATCGCGGACGTCTCGGCCGCTTCGAGCCCCCGAAGCCGCAAGTCGACGAGCCAGGCAGGCTCGCCTCTGGCCTCGGCAGCGGCGCGAAGCTGTTCACGGGTAAGCGGCAACGCGATCGTCTGTGCGCTCATTCACATCCGACCCCTTCCTTAACCAAGCCGCGGCGCGCGCGTATTCATCGGGACAGCAAATTCGTCGTCCTTTTCGGCGCCGACCGTTTCGTCCTCGATGCCCAGTTCTTCCTTGATCCAATCGTAGCCTTCTGCTTCCAGCCGCTCGGCGAGTTCCGGACCTCCGGATTTGACGATGCGGCCCTGCATCATGACGTGCACGAAATCCGGCTTGATGTAATTGAGCAGACGCTGATAGTGCGTGATGATCAAAAAACCGCGCTCGGGCGCGCGCATCGAGTTGACGCCGGCGGCGACCACTTTCAGCGCGTCGATGTCGAGGCCGGAGTCGATCTCGTCCAAAATGGCGATCGACGGTTCGAGCATCATCAGCTGCAAAATTTCGTTGCGCTTCTTCTCGCCGCCCGAAAACCCTTCGTTCAGGTAGCGGTGCATGAACTCCGGATCGATGTTGAGCTCTTTCATCCGGGCTTCCATCTGGCGCACGAATTTGATCAGCGAAATCTCGTTGCCTTCCCCGCGACGGGCGTTGATCGCACTGCGCAGAAAATCGGCGTTGGTGATGCCCGGAACTTCGGCGGGATACTGCATGGCCAAAAACAGCCCAGCTCTCGCGCGTTCGTCGACTTCCATTTCCAGAACGTTTTCTCCGTTCAACGTAATCGATCCGGCGGTCACCTGGTAACGCGGATGACCCATGATGACGGCCGCGAGCGTGCTTTTGCCCGTTCCGTTCGGACCCATGACGGCGTGCACTTCGCCGCCGCGAACGGTCAGGTCCACGCCTTTCAGAATCTCTTTATTGTCGATCGAGGCGCGCAGGCCTTCGATAATAAGGCACGGTTGCGACATGTCGTTTCCCTCCGCTGCGATTTTCATTGATTTTCGATTCATTATATCGAATCGGCGCCGTTTCGGCAAAGGTCGGCAAGCAAGCGCGCCTTTGCCTCGAATTCGGCGTCCGGCAACGCCGGGGTGCTTCGGTCGAACGGAATCGGAACGTTCAGCCGGATCCACGACCGGCACCCCGCGTATTCCTCGCGAAACGGCACCTCGATCGGGGGATCCAGCCGGTACACCCGAAGCACGAGCGCGTGCAGCGGTTTGCCCGGCTTCCATTTCAGGCGGTTGTCGACGAGATCGTCCGTCCAGATGTGAAAGCCGCGCAACCGCTCCACACCTTCTTTTTCCCAAATTTCCAGATCATTAATCACTTCCGCCCACGCGTCGATCCATTCGGTTCGGTCTGTTCGCACCAACGCGGCCGTCGCTTCGACGAGCGGACGAAATTCAGGCTTCAGCCATTCCGGCTTCTGATGCTCGTAGGTCGGGTAAAGTGCGAACGAATGACTCTCCAGACGGAATTCTCGCGTCTCCTCCGCGATCCCGCCCTTGCGAAGCACGACGATCTGCCGGCCTTCCCGCAGCGCGCGCACAACCGCCGCCCATTCCTTCAGCGCCACCGTTTCAGACATGCGTCGCCTCCCTTCCTTCCCCTTCAGCTTCTTGCCGTTGGCATTCGCGGCAGACGCCTTCCGCCACGACGTGCAGCCGACGCAACCGGTACCCCGTGTGTTCCGTCAAGCGGCTCAGCCATTCCTTCGGCATGTCGGCGAACACTTCCTCCACCCTGCCGCATCTTTCGCACACCAGGTGGGGATGGTCTTCCGTTACCGCGTCGTAGCGGCTGGCCGTCTCGCGGAATTTCAGCTCGCGGATCATACCGCTTTCGACCAGATAGCGAAGCGAATTGTAGACTGTCCCGTAGGCGAAATGATACCCCCGCTCCCGCAGCAGGTCGATTAACTCGGCTGCGGTCGGATGCGTCCGGCATTCTTTCAGCGTCTCATAAACAGCCCGCCTCTGAGCGGTCAGCATCCGTTTTTTCACGGGGTGTCACCTTAAAAATCAGATTTAGATTTAGTATAAGTTTAAATCATGATAATGTCAAACGGTGGGGGACCCTGCTGTCGTCGTTCTGTGATATTGTCAGGGTGTCATCGTTCCGAGAAAAGGACAAGCAACTTTCGGTCTCCCTCTTTCATTCGTCCATCTTCAATCGCCGCACCTCGTCGACCGACAGCTCCGTCAGCTCCGCCACTTCTTCCACCGCCATCCCTCTCATCAGCAGCTTCCTAGCCATCACCCGCCTCTCCTCCACTCGGCCTTTCGCCATTCCTTGCGCAAGACCTTCCGCCCAACCTTCCGCCCGGGCCTCCGCCCTCAGCCGCTTCTTGATCCGCTCGATGCTCCGCTCGATGTTCGTAATCATCGCCCCCACCTCCCCTTCCTTCGCCGCCTCGATCGCCGCCGCCACCGCTTCCCGCTCCGGCTTCCCCAACCGTTCCACCACCACGTACCGAATCCACTGTACCAAACGCGCCTGCTCCTCCACGCTCATCCGCTTGAGCAGCTCCAGCACCTTCCGCAGCCGCTCCACCAGCTCCGCCGTGTCTTCCACCGGCCGGTCCAGGTAAAACGCCGCCCCGATCGCGTTCGCCAGCCTGAGCAGCTCCTCCTCCCCGTACCGGTTCACGTCGATCAACACATATCCGAAATCCAGCAACTCCTCCCCGAACTCCTGCGCCCCCTCCACGACCTCCCGATACCGCCGCGCCGCCGTCCAGGGCTGCTTGCCGTTGTACAACACCAGCGGCACGATCGCCGGCATCCGTAGCCCTTTGCGCCGCCGCATCCGCTTCGGTACGCCCTTCAGCCAGTCCCGCAAAATCTCCGCCTGATAAAGCAACAGCCGCAGCGGCATCCGAAAATCGACGTCCGACTGCAGTTCGAGCAGCAGGAAAAACACCGTCCGCCCTTTCAGGCGCACCTTGTAGACGACGTCGGCTTCCTTGCCGCTGAAGTCGGGCAGGACGTAGGATTTGTTGACCGGTTCGAGGTCGTCTTCGTTCTCGATGCGGTCGACCCAGCCGCGGCGGACGAAACAGCGCAGCAGGTCGAGGAAAATTTTCTTGCTGGCGAACAGAAACTTGTACCCGCGGTCGTGGCGGGACCGGGGGGTTCGGGTGTCCTGTCCGGACATGACGCCACCTCGTGGGTTCAGAATTTATTATACCACAGCCGCAGCCGCAACCGGCACGCGGAAAGACGGGCGGCACGAACGCCGAACATGCGTGGGCCGCCTGCGGCTTTTCGCCCTCTCGGCGAAACAAAAAACACCGCCCGGTGCGGCGGCCGTCTCCAAACGGCTACCGCAACCGAACGGTGCTTCCGTTCGCGGCATTTGCCAGAACCGATCATAGCAGAAGCCGGCGCCGAAATCAAGCCTGCGACGACGGCTGTCCGTGTCAAGACTCGGTAGGAGGAGAGACCTCAGCATCCCATTTAGGCCATCGTCACAGGACTCCGGACGATCTCCCGCAGCCCATACTGGACCCACGCCCGCCAGGCATGCGGCCCCACGAGCGCCGGCAGACGCGCCTCTAACCACTCGCCTGCTGCCCGCTGCTTCCGCATCAGCCTCTCGCCCTCCGACGGGCACAACCGCGCCTCCTTCCTCCCCTCGGCGCTTCCTCCCGCTTGCTTGCTCTGCCAGACAAGCGGCTTCCCGTTGGCGCGTGCTACTATCACCCGAACCAAATGATCCGCCCCACGCACACTCCATCTCGCTCCATGCCGCTTCATCCGCCGCGCCACCGTATGGAACACTTGCCCTTCGATCGCGCCCAGACTCGCCGCCGCCCCCGATCCCACAATCCCGTCCCAGTTTTGTCGCAAATACTTCCGCAACTCCTGGATCCGCTCCTTGCCCCTTGCTCCGCTGCCTCGCTCCGCCTCCTTCAGCGCAGCTTCCACCTGCCCCCAATCCTCGGCTTCTAACGCCGCGCACACCGCTCCATAAGCCTCCTGCTCACGTCCAAGCGCCCTCAACAGCGCCCGGCGCAAGTGAAACCCGTCCAACCGATGCACCGCTCCCGGCAACAGCTCCACGCCCTTCTTCGCCCACGCCGCTCCGTCCGTCCCCAGCCAGCACCGCTCTACCGACCGCCAATCCCAGGTCCGACCCCACTCGACCACCGCTTCCTCCCAAAACGCCGGCCCTTCTATCACGCCCCCGACTAACCGGCGCTCCACCAATGCCTGGCGGCCTTGCGCCGTCGGCCGCTTCCCTTCGTACGCCACCGCCAGCTTGACCTCCATGTGCTTACGTTCGCCCTCGGCATCCCGCGCCCGAATCATCACCCCATCGGCTTCGACACACAACTGCCTGACCTGCCGCCGGCCCTCCGGCACCTGCCCGCGTTCAAACACCCTTTCCCGGCTCGCCGCCGCCTGTTGCCGCTCGGCCTCCCCCGCCCGTTGTAACTCCTGCCAAACCGCCATCGCCGTGATCGCCGGCACCCACTGACTCAACACCTTGGCTGCCCGACGATACGACATCTCCATCGCCAACGTCACCGCCTACTCCTGCAAACCCGGCGACATCCGTTGCCGCTGCTCCATCCCCAGCTTCTCGTCCAGCAGAAAACGGCGCTCTCCCGTTTGCGGATCGACGTAATACCGCCTCCAATACGTCACTTCCCCGACGATCGTCACGACGGTACGCGCTTTGCGGTTGACCGGCTTCCAACGCGTCTTGTCCCGATTCGCGGCCAGTTGTTCATCCAGGCTTTCCAAAGCGCCGGCAAGCAGACCGCAAGCACACGTGCGGACCGCTGCCGCGATTTTCTTCTCCAGCGTGGCGAAGTCTTGCGCCTCCGACACGGCTTGATGAAGGTCGACGAGCAGTTGCAGGAATCCGTCCAAGGCTTGTCGAATTGGAATCATGGAGACCTCACACTCCTTTTGAGCCGCGAGGCTACGCGGCTTCCTTTTGGGATTTGGGGATTTGGATTGTGAGGTCTCTTCGCTTTCCGCCCCCGAAAATCCTGCCAAGGGGATCCCCTACTTAAACTTTACACGCTCACAACGGCTCAAGCGATCGAAACACACATTCCAAATCGGCATGAACATGGCCGTTCGTCGCCAGAACCCCGCACGTCGTCAGCCGATACGGCGTACCATCCAGAGCCGTCGCCCGTCCCCCCGCTTCCCGGACGAGCGCAATGCCCGCCGCGACGTCCCACGGGTTCAGCCCCGGTTCAAAAAAGCCGGTCAGCCTGCCTGCCGCGACATAGGCGAGATGGAGCGCCGCAGAACCGCCGGTCCGGATATTGCGCACATGCGGCGCCAGCCGGCTGATCGCAGCGGCCGACCACCCGAGCGCGCGGGGATCGTGCGGAAAGCCGGACGCCAGCAGGCTTTCGGACAGCGATGACTCGTTCGACACCGACAGGCAGCGTCCGCCGAGGCGGGCGCCTTTGCCTTTTTCCGCCGCAAACAGCTCATCGCGCAGCGGGTCGTATACGACGCCAACGACCACCTCGCCGCGATGGGCAAGCGCCACGGACACCGCAAAAAAAGGAAATCCGTGTACCACGTTCGTCGTCCCGTCGATCGGATCGACGATCCACACATATTCGGCGCACTCCAGTTCTTCCGCCGGAATCGTACCCGCCCCGCCCGCGGTGCCGGTCTCTTCGCCGAAAAACTTGTGATTCGGAAAACGGGCGTGAAGATAGCCGCGGATGAAAAGCTCGATTTCCCGGTCCAGCTTCGTGACCAAATCCCGCTCCGACGTCTTCGTGCGCACGTCAAGCGGGCGGTCCAAACTTCTTTTCAGCAGACGGCCCGCTTCGAGCGCCGCACCGGCCGCTACGGAGGCAAACGATTCGGTCGCCATGCGGTCGACCCCCTATGCCGTGCGAAGATCGGGATATATTTTCCTTAAATGATCTAAACTTCTCCGAATGCCGTCTTCCACGTCTTCCGGCCGTTCATACTCGATCAGAAAAACGCCGTTGAATTTCATTGCACGGAACAGACGGCCCCAGTCGATGTCGTCGTCGCCGACCGCGCAAGGCAACCAACTGTCGCCGATCCGTTTCCAGTCCTTTAAATGGCAATAATTTATCTTTTCGTTAAGCAATTCGGCATATTCTTCTAAAGGTACGGTCGGGTCCGTCGCCTTCAGATTGCCCGGGTCGAAATTGAACCCGCAACGCGCCGGCAATTCGCGCATCAGACGTTTCAGCGCGTTGCGCTCGGTCGTGACCGTATGTTCGTGCACGAATCCGGAACCTCGGCGCACTGTACGGGCGTGCGTCTCGATCGCGATCACCATGCCGTGACGTCCGCATTTTTCATCGATTTCGAAAAAAGCATCCAGCATCCGTTTCCATCGTTCGTCGGTCATGTTCTCGACCCGTTCAAAACCCGCAAACAGCCGTACATGCGTCGCGCCGAGCTCGGCGGCCATGTCGACCTCCCGCAAAACCCGCTCTTTCTCACGCCGGACCGCTTCGGGATCGGCCAGGGTAAAATCGTTTTGCAGACAAATGAACGGAGCGCGAACCCCGTACCGCTCGCAGCACGAGCGAATCTCGCGCAAACGCGCGAAATCGGCGTCGCCGGGAATGCGCCCCGGATAGTGCCCGCCGATACCGAGTTCCATATAGCGGAATCCGAACTGTTCCGCCAGCCGGCAATGCTCTTCGATCGGTCGTTCGTGCAGTCCCCATTCCCCCAAGCCGACGATCATACTCCGAAATCCTCCCCTCCAAGCGCATACCGTTCGATGATATCCGCAATCGCGTCCTCGAGATGCGAGCGAACGACGACGTCCGCAGCTCTTTTCACCTCTTGATGGGCGTTGCCGACCGCGACACCGAGGCCGGCCAGCCGGATCATGTCCAGATCGTTCAGCTGGTCGCCTACCGCAATCACGGCTTGCAGCGGAACACCCAGCATTTCTGAAAGCTTGATCAGAGCGTTTCCTTTCGAAACCCCTTTCGGCAACACTTCCAAATACGTCGGCTCGGAGCGGACGATCGAACAGTGTTCCCGGACATCCTGTAAGGCGTCTTCAATAGTGCTGAAACCGCCCGTTTCATCGATGACCAAAATTTTGACGGACCGGCGAACGAACCGCTCTGCGTCGGGGCCGAGCTCGCGGCAACGGATGCCGTCCTTCCGCTCGTAAGCCTCGATTACTGCACTCCTTTTCAAAACACCGGCCGCTCCGTCCGCATAAAAAACGGCGTCCAGACCGAAGGAACGGACCGCCGCCAAAACTGTTTCGGCGACGAAAGGCTCAAGCCTGCTTTCAAACCGGCACGTTTCCGACTTAAAATCGAAGATTTTTGCTCCATTATACAAAATTACCGGAATTTTAATTCCCAACGCGCGCACAAACGGCCGGGCGGAGTCTTCCACCCTCCCCGTCGCCAGCGTCACCAAACCGCCGCGCTCCTGAAACTTCCTGATCGCTTCCAAGTTGGCGTCCGAAATGTTTTGTCGGTCGTCCACCAACGTACCGTCGACATCCGTGACGACGACGCGATATCGTCCGAGTGTCATCTTGAGCCCGCCACCACTTTTCTCGGTTTTCCGGGAAGCTCGCACGCCAAGTAGACGGTCGCCGGCTCGGCGCCGGTCACGAACAGGTCGCATGCCGCCTCCCCGTACAGGCTTTCCCATTCATCCCTGAAGCGCACATATTCGTCGCGGCCGTTGGTGATGACCGCCCATTCGGGCCGAAGCGCGGACAAAACCCGCAAATCGACGGCGTCCCGCATGCCGTGGTGGGGAACTTTAAAACCGCGTGGATTCAACCTTTCTTTCCTCATCAAAACCTCCCATACGGGCAAAAGCGCGTCGCCGCCGAACAGCAACCAAGGGGCTTCCCCGTCGCCGCGTTCCAGTACCCATACGCTGCTGTCCAGATTGGAATACGAATCGAATTCCGCCAGAAGGCGTTCCGCATCGCTTACAGGCAAATCATCCGATCCGGCCAACCGTTTCATCCGTTCGTAAGCCGGCAGCGGCATGCCCTCGAACGGCGATACGTGACGCAACCGCAGACCGTTTCCGAATTCCCAGACGGCGCGATCGCCGAACGGAGGACGCCATGCGACCGGCACGCCGCGTTCTTCCAGAATCGCGACTAACTCCTCATACATTCGGAACGTCCGCAACGTTTGCTCGGCCTGCGGCTGCCGGGCGACGACCGGTCCGATCCGCAGGCAGGGATACGGCAGTACCGCCTCGCCGATTTCGAACCGTCTCGCCACCGGCAGGAGTCCCGCCAGATGGTCGAAATGAAGATGGGTTAGAATCATCAGATCGACGCGCCGCCACCCTTGCAGTTCCATAAATTCGTCCGGCATGATCCGCGTCTCGTCGGTCTGATGGCCCCCGTCGATCAGAACGACGGAACTTCCTCCCGAAACGCCGGGTTGCGGCCGGATCTCGAGAAAAAAAGCATCCCCCCGGCCCACGTTCAGCGCATAGAACGTCGCGCCCATCCATGCGTCACTCCTCCGGACCGCCGTTTTCGGGAAAAACAAAGCAGCGCGACACCGGCATCCGGACGTAAACGTCGCCTTTGTCCATCCGCCTGTCGTCCGAATGGACGAACAAATTTTGCCCTTCGATCTGAACCCAGTGGCGATAGCCCGAGCCGACGAACAGACTTTCCCTTAAAACCCCGCGCAGCGAGACGAATTCCGGGGTGCCGGCGGGTTCCGTCGCCAAGACAGCGTCTTCGCTTCTGACCACCAGCAGGTAGCGGCCGTCTCCCCGCCGCGCACGGAACGCTTCCGGCGGAAGATCGATGGTCTGCGATCCGACGAAAATTTTCCCGTTTTTCGATTCGACTTTCAACGTGTTGCTGTTTCCGAGAAAATGGGAGACGAAATAACTCTGCGGGCCGTAATAGAGCTGCTCCGGTTCTCCTACCTGTTCGATGCGTCCGTCTTTCATCAGCACGACCTGGTCCGCCATCGACAGCGCCTCGTCCTGGTCGTGGGTGACGTAAATCGCCGTAATGCCGAGCTCTTTCTGCAGACTGCGGATTTCCACGCGGAGCCGCTGGCGCACTTTGGCGTCCAGATTGGAAAGCGGTTCGTCCATCAAAAGCAGTTTCGGTTCCAGCACGAGCGCGCGCGCTAGAGCGATCCGCTGCTGCTGCCCGCCCGAATATTCGGTCGGCCGGCGTTTCTTGACGTCGGTCGTGTCCAGCTCAACCTTTTCGAGAATGGCGTAGACTTTCTTTTCAATTTCTTTTTTATCTAATTTTTTAAGCTTCAACCCGTACGCGATATTGTCGTAAACCGACATGTGCGGCCACAGTGCATAGTTCTGAAACACCATCGCAGTTTGCCGGTTTTGCGGCGGAAGATGCGTCACGTCGCGGTCCCCGAATCGGATCGTTCCCGCATCCACTTGCAAAAATCCCGCCAGACAGCGCATCAGCGTCGTCTTGCCGCATCCGCTCGGGCCGAGAATGGCGGTGAAGCTGCCGGCGGGAAGCGTCAGGTTGATGTCCGACAGCGCCGTTTTGTCCCTGTATTTTTTGTACAGATGTTCGATGCGGATGTCCATGTTCATCCCCTTCCGAACGAAGACAAATATTCCGATTTGAGGTACCGCTCCAGCAAAACCAGCAGAAGAATGCCCGGCAACATCAGCAGCAGCGCGGTAATGGAGGCCACCTGCATTTCGTAACCCATCGCCGAGTTGTACATATAGACCGGCATGGTGATGACGAACGGCGACCCGATCAGCAGGCTGCCCGTAAACTCGTCCAGCGAGTAGAGAAAGACGAGCAGGGCGGCGGCGGCGATGCCCGGTATCGCCAGCGGCAGCGTAATGGTCCAAAAAACGCGTATCCTCGAGGCGCCGACGTTGACGGCGGCTTCCTCCAGCGACGCGGGAATCGACCGGAACACCGATACCAGCGTCCAGACGGAGAACACCAGAGCGCCGACCAGGTGGATGAGCACGACGCCGGGCACCGTTCCGACCAGATCGTATTTGTACATCAGCACCATCGTGTTCGTGAACACCGGCAACTGTGGAAACGCCTGCGGCAGCAGGAACACCGTCAAAATCAGCGACTTGACCGGGACGCGGTACCGCGCCAACAAATAAGCCAGCGGAACGGTGAGCACAAGTGAAACAAGCGTCACCACGACAGCGATTTCAAAACTGAGAATCAAGGAATCCACCATGTTGCCGCCCAGCACCTTTTTCCAATAAAACGTCCCGTACTGTTGCGGGAAAAGATGCGGCCAATACCATTTTTCCGCAAACGACCAGAGGACCAGGCTGGAAAGCGGCCCGAAGATGACAAACAGCGCAAGCGCGTATCCCAGCGTTTTCAGCACCATCCGCAAGACCGCTTTCCTCACTGTTTCGTCACCATCCTCAAATAGTAAACGGCCGCCCCCATCGAAATCAGATAAGCCACCACGCCGATCGCGTTGGCCACGCCGTAATCGTGCTGGTACACGATTTCATAGTACAGATCGATCATGAGCACCTGGGAACCCTTGGCACTGCCCATCATCGCCGGAATCGAAAAATTGCCGATGATGGAGGTGAAAATCAGGACGGCGGACACGACGATCGCGCCTTTGGCCATCGGGACGAGAATGTTGAAAATGATTCGCAGGGCGTTCGCCCCGACGTTTCGGGCCGCCTCGATGTAACTGTTGTCCACGCCGCGGAACGCGCCCATCATCAACAGCAGTGCCATCGACAGGTTTTTCCATACCAAGGCGATGATCATCCCGGCCGACGAATAGGCGAGCGACGGGGGGTGGTCGAGATCGACCACCCCGAACCAGGAGAGCAGGGCGTTCAGCGTGCCGTTCGGGGCGAGAAACACCCGCATCGCGTGACCGACGACGACGAACGGGATGAACAGCGGAATTTTAAACAGAAACTCGATCGCGTAATCGGCGCGCAACCGCAGAAAACCGCCGAGCAAAATGCCAAACACCAGCAAAATCGCAAGGCTGGCCGCACCGATCCAGATCGTATAAAGGACGTCGAACCGATACAATTCCCAAATCTGCTTATAATTTTGAAATCCCCATCCCGTTTCCGTCCGGAAACTGCTCGCCAGCGAACGGAAAAAGGGATAGACGAACAAAACGCCGACGATCAGCACCGCGGGCAGAACGAGCATGGCCCCGAAGACTCGCGACGCCCAGCGACCCGCTACTCCCGTCATGAAATCGTTCACTCCTAGTTCTTCTCGTACGCGGTCTGGAGGTTCTTAAAGTACGGCACGATCGGGAACGACAGCACCCGTTTCTCCAGGTCTTCCGGCGTAATGTCCGTAAAGAGGTTTTTCTTTCCTTGCTCCGACACTTCCGGAAGCACGACCGACGCGTCGATGCCGGGGTACCAGCCGTACTTTTCCACGATGACCGACGCCTGAATTTTGGGGGACGTCAGGAAATCCGCGTACTGCAGCGCGACGTCCTTGTTCTTGGCCTTTTTCGGCACGACGACGTACATCGGCTGGCCGGGCAGGCCGGGATCGATGATTTTCATCCGGTAATTCGGGTTCATCCGCCCTTCGGACTTCCAGAGCAGGAACATGTCGACCCAGACGGGTCCCATGTCGATTTCGCCGCGGTTCAACATGTCGAGCGTGCCGTTGTTCCCGTTCGTGTACGTGACCGGCAACGACTTAAGCTCTTTGAGAATCGGCGGCCACTTTTCTTCCAGTTTGGGGTCATACGGCCCGAGGCTCAGCTGCTTGTAATCGCCGCTTTTCCAATACGTGTAGGCCGTCATGAACGCGACGCCGCTCATGCCGTTTTTGATGCCGTTATAGCCGAAGCGGTTCGGGTGCGCCTTGATCCAGGCGACCAGTTCCTCGAAATTGGACGGCACCGGATTGACTTTGTCCGGATTGTAGGCGATGGCCACCTGGCTGTGGAATAACGGAATAACGTATCCGTTGACGTCGGTGCCGAGACTGTTTTTGCTGTCCGCGGAAGTGACGTAGTTCCGGTTTGCGCTGTGGACGACGTACTGCTCCAGCAAATCTTCTTTCATCAGTTGTTCCATGATGCTCTGGTGCACGATCGCGACGTCGATGTCCCACTCGTTTTTGCCCGCGTCTTTCTGGGCCTTCAGTTTCTCGAAAATTTTGGCCGATCCGGCGTCTCCGGGGCCGGTGCCGACGACGTTGATCTTGACGTTCGGATGTTGCTTGACGAATTCCGGCCCGACGAGCTTTTCCTGCAATTCCACCATGTTCGTGTCGCCCGCCGTCGCCACGTTCAAGGTGACCGGCTCATTGGACTTCGGCTGCTCGGACGGCGCCCGGGAAGCCGACGGCGAACTCTGTCCTTCGGAGGCGGACTTTTGCGATCCCTGTCCGCAGCCGGACAACGCCAGTGTCAGCGCCAGCAAAACGACGAAACCGCCAGACAACCACTTCCTCATCGGCTGAATCCCCCTTGAGAAAATAAAGTGTCAACGGACCGCTTCCACTGTCGCCGTCACACGGGCTTGGCCGTTCGACGTCAGCGCGTTCGTCCAGTTCACCGTTTGACCGACGGAAGGTGAAGCGGTCAGTGAACCCATTTTCGTCGCCGCTCGTCCCGTCCGAATCGTTGATCTCGATCGTCACGGTCGAGTTCGGCGGAACGGCGACATAGCGGGAGCTGTAGGAAGAACTATATTGCCCCGCAAAACCCGCATCCATCGTCCCCCACGTCACACTGTACGACGTATTGACGGAAGCATCGTTTTTCTTCCAGAGACGATCGTCGCTATGTGCGACGCCGCTCGCAATCATTTTCACGTAAATGTCGCTCCCGTTCCCGAACGGATCGCGGTCAGCGAGACTGGTCACGCTCGAGACGCTCAGGCGATGCGTGTAATAGGGGTGATAGACGTATTCATGCGAAAACGTTCCCAAACCGTTGAGATGCGTGTCGATCAGATGGGCGGGATCGGCGATGAAATCGCCCGTAAACGTCGGGCCGTCGTCCGGATCGTCCCACGCCCACGGAAGCTTGGCTGCGTCCGTCTGATAGGTGTCGCCGTCGAGCGCTCCCCACGAACCGAACGTATGCCCGTCGCCGATGTCCGTCCGCCGGCTCCAGAGATCGTCGATGGACAGCAGAGCGTAGCTGTAAGTATGGGTATAGTCGCCTGTCGCGTCCGTCACCGTGTCGGCCGATCCTCCGTAAACATAGACGATGCCGTCCCCGCCGGGAGCGCCGCTGCCGTCCCAGGCGAAGACGCCGTGGCCCCCCCCCACGGGCTCTGGCCGTTGGCCTGGATGAACACGCACGGACGCCCGTTGCTGAAAAGAACCCCTCCGTCGACGTTGTCCGACCCGGTCGAAATGTTCGAATCGTTGGTGTATTGATAGAATTGGTTATGCGCGACCGTCTCCATCAGCTGGAACGAACCGTACGTCGAACCGTCTTTCCGGATGACGAGCATCACCCCTTCCATATCGTTTTCGTGTTTGTCCAGCGCGGTTGGCCCGTCGTCGCGGGGATGATAGGTGTAATAACCGATGAAGTAGTGCGTTTGCGTTTCCACAATCGAATAATAAACATAGGAATACAAGTTGTAACTATTTAAATTCTCCCAGTTGTTATTCCCCGCCCAATCGCCGTCGTAATTGAAGTTCGTCAAATAATCCGCGCGATAACCGTACGTGCTGTTGACGTCCTGATAAAAGACTGGCGCCCAATGCGCCGCCAGCTCGTCGTAACCGACGGCGCAGACCGGCGCCGACGGTCGGATGGCGGCCAACGACAGCCATGTAACCGCAAACGCGGCCATCGCAAATTTTCGCAACCGCGCCACACTCGCATACCTCCTCATCCGGTTTTCGAACAATCGGAACGTTCCTGGTGGACGATCCAACACCAGCATGCTGACAGCCTTAACTAAAGCGCTTTACTTAACAGTATATGCGCACCCCCCTCCTCTGTCAAGAGGCTTCGTAAACCGCTTAACCTCAACGTAAATCCGATTTGTCAAGGCTGAATAAACGCCCGTTTAAGGGTCCGTAAAATCTTTTTTCTTGATTCCTTTTGCGTTCTTGTGTATGCTTAGATTAAGCGCTTTATCCAATAAGGGTGGTGAGCAGATGGGAACGATCCGTCTTACCGTCGCCCAGGCGTTGATTCGCTTCCTCGACCGGCAATACGTGTCGGTCGACGGCCGGGAAATCAAGTTCGTCAAGGGCGTCATGGGCATTTTCGGGCACGGCAACGTGACGGGCATCGGCGAGGCGCTGGAGAACGAAAACCACGGGCTCTTGTTCATCCAGGGCAAAAACGAGCAGGGGATGGCGCACGCCGCAACCGCTTTCGCCAAGCAACGAAATCGTTTGCAAATTTTCGCCTGCACCAGCTCCATCGGGCCCGGCGCCCTGAACATGGTCACGGCGGCAGCGACGGCCACCGTCAACCGCATTCCGCTCTTGCTTTTGCCCGGGGACAATTTCGCGACCAGACAGCCCGACCCCGTGCTTCAGCAACTGGAATTGCCCTGGGACTACACCGTCTCGGCCAACGATGCTTTCAGGGCCGTCAGCAAATACTGGGACCGCATCTCGCGCCCGGAGCAGCTGATGACCGCTCTCCTGCAGGCTATGCGCGTGCTGACCGATCCGGCCGAGACGGGAGCCGTCACTTTGGCACTGCCGCAGGACGTCCAGGCGGAAGCATACGACTTCCCGGAATCGTTCTTTGAAAAACGCGTTCATGACATCGTCCGCCGGCCGCCGGCCGAGGACGCGATCAGGCGGGCGGCGGAGCTCGTCGCGTCGAAAAAACGTCCGCTCATCATCGCCGGCGGCGGAGTGCTTTATTCGTCCGCTTCGGAAGAACTGGCGGCGTTCGCCGAAGCGTTCCGCATTCCCGTCGCGGAAACGCAGGCGGGAAAAAGCAGTCTTCCCTGGAACCATCCGTTGAACGTCGGCGGCATCGGCGTCACCGGATCGCGGGCGGCCAACCTGTTGGCGAAACAGGCCGACCTGATCATCGGCGTCGGCACACGCTACACCGATTTCACCACGGCGTCCAAAACGGCGTTCGCACGTCCCGACGTCCGCTTCCTCAACATCAACGTCAGTGCGTTCGACGCCGCCAAACTGGACGGTGTCGCCGTCGCCGCCGATGCCAGGGAAGCGTTGCGCGCTCTTCGCGAGGCGCTGTCTGCGCGGCGCTATCGGAGCGCATACTCCGAAGACGAAATCGCCGCCGTCAAAGAAGACTGGAATCGCGAAGTCGACCGACTGTACGATCTGGAAGGCGATGACGGCCTGACGCAAACCCGGGCGCTCGGTGTCATCAACCGCACGATCGATCCGTCGTCGGTCGTCGTGTGCGCAGCGGGCAGCCTCCCGGGCGACCTGCACCGGCTGTGGCGGGCGACGGAACCAAAAACGTATCACCTGGAATACGGATTTTCCTGCATGGGCTACGAAGTGAGCGGAGCGTTTGGAGCAGCGCTGGCCGAACCGGACCGGGAGGTCTACGCGCTCGTCGGCGACGGCAGCTATCTGATGCTGCATTCGGAACTGGTGACCAGCCTTCAGGAAGGCCGCAAAATCACCGTGCTGCTTTTCAACAACGGCGGCTTCCAGTGCATTCACGGCCTGCAGTGCACCCACGGCAGTGCGGGATTCGGCAATGAATTCCGCCGGCGCGACGAAACGACGGGCCGGCTGACCGGTGAATATTTGCCGATCGACTATGCCGCGCACGCGCGCAGCCTCGGCGCCAAGGCGTACAAGGCCGTGACGGCCGAAGAACTGGAAAACGCCCTTCAGGCCGCCAAACGGGAAAAGACGACGACGCTGATCGAAATCGCCGTCGTCCCCGGCACGGGCACCGGCCCGTACGAAACGTGGTGGCGCGTCGGCGTGCCGGAAGTCTCCGCGAGCGAAAACGTGCGGGCCGCCTATCGGGACATGAAATCGAAGCTGGAGAGCGCAAGACCGTATTAACCCATCACGATCCGAAAAAGGAGAACTCGACCCGTGAATCCGTTTCCTTTCAAACTCGGCGCCCATCCGATCAACTGGGTGGGAGAAGACGTGCCGGAACACGGCGCGGACACCCCGTTCGAGAAAATTTTGGACGACATCCGGGCGCTCGGCCTGGCCGGGACGGAAATGGGAAGGAAATTCCCGACTGATCCCGCCGTGCTGAAACGAGAGCTGTCCCGTCGCAACCTGCGGCTCGTCTCGCAATGGAAAGCGGTTCTTTTTTCCGATCCGGCCTACCGCGACGAACAATTGCGGGCGTACCGCAAACACGCCGAATTCTTAAGCGAAATGGGCTGCCCCGTCATCAGCACGGCGGAAGTCGGCGGTTCCCTTCATTTCGATCCCCGCCGCACGCCGCATGAAAAAGAAGTGCTTCGCCTGGACGACGAAGGCTGGCGCCATCTGGCCGAAGGGCTGAACGCCGCCGGAGCGATCGCCCGCGAATACGGTTTGAAACTTACCTATCACCACCACGCGGGAACGGTGGTGGAAACCGAAGCGGAAATCGATCGGCTTATGGCGATGACCGATCCGGAACTCGTATACCTGCTCTTCGACACAGGACACGCCCTTTATGGAGGCGCAGATCCGCTGTCGGTACTGCGCAAGCACTACAACCGCATCGCCTACATTCATTTCAAGGACGTCCGCCGCGACGTCCTGGAAGCCGCCCGCGCCGAAGGCGCCGACTTCATCACATGCGTCCGCCGCGGCGTATTCACGATGCCTGGCGACGGGTGCATCGATTTCCGTCCGATCGTGCTCGAGCTCGTCGAACGCGGCTACGACGGATGGGTCATGCTGGAAGGCGAACAAGATCCCGAGCTGCACCCTCCTTACGAATACGCGCAAAAAGCGATCCGGTATCTGGCATCGCTTATCCCGGAAAAAACGGGGGGACAACCGTGACTTACGTAACGTTTTCCGAATCCAAACCGCTTGATTTCGTCGCGGTGGGTCGTCTCTGTATCGACCTGAACGCCAACGAAATCAACCGTCCCATGGAAGAAACAAGAACTTTCACCAAATACGTCGGCGGCTCTCCCGCCAACATCGCCATCGGCATGGCGCGGCTCGGCCTGAAAACGGCGTTCGTCGGCAAAGTGGCGAACGACCAGATGGGGCGTTTCATCACCGACTATCTGGTACGAAACGGCATCGACACGTCCAACGTCGTCGTCGATCGGACCGGAGCGGTCACCGGGCTGGCCTTCACCGAGATTAAAAGCCCGACCGACTGCAGCATCCTGATGTACCGCGACAACGTCGCCGATCTGAAGCTGGCTCCGGACGAAGTGAGCGAGCCGCTCGTCGCCCGGACGAAACTGCTTTTGATCTCCGGAACGGCGCTGGCGAAAAGTCCGTCGCGGGAAGCCGTGTTCGTCGCCCTGCACTACGCGCGCAAACACGGCGCCGTCGTCGCGTTCGATCTCGACTATCGGCCGTACACGTGGAACTCTCTGGAAGAAACGGCCGTCTACTACAGCCTCGCCGCCGAAAAGTCGGACATTTTGTTCGGCACGCGCGAAGAGTTCGACCTTACGGAACGGTTCGAACCGAATCCGGAACGAAGCGATCGTGTTACGGCTTCGAGATGGTTCCGCCATTCAGCCAAAATCGTCGTCGTCAAGCACGGCAAGGCGGGCTCCGTCGCGTACACGCCGGACGGGGCGGAACACCGAGCGAAAAGTTTTCCCGCCAATGTCGTCAAAACGTTCGGCGCAGGAGACGCCTACGCCGCCGGCTTTCTTTACGGTCTGCTCCGGGGGTGGTCTATCGCGCGGAGCATGGAATTCGGCAGCGCGGCGGCGGCGATCGTCGTTTCGAGCCACAGCTGTTCCGACGCCATGCCGACGGCCGGACAGGTGCAGGATTATATCGCCCGATGCGAAAGGGAGGGTTCGGCATGACTTCCGTTCTGAAAAACTGGATCGGCGGCCGCTGGGAGGAAGCGTCGACCGACCGGACTGAACCGGTCTACAATCCGGCGACCGAAGACGTTCTGGCCTACGTGCCCCTGTCGACCGAAGAAGACTTGCGGCGGGCGGTGGAGGCCGCGAAAGAGGCGTTTCCTTCGTGGAGCCGCACTCCGGTGCCGCGCCGGGCGCGCATCCTGTTCAAATACCAGCAGCTGCTCGTGGAGCACTGGGAAGAACTGGCGAGGATGATCACGACGGAGAACGGCAAGAGTTACGCCGAAGCTTACGGCGAAGTCCAGCGCGGCATCGAATGCGTCGAATTCGCCGCCGGTGCGCCGACGCTGATGATGGGCAGGCAGCTTCCGGACATCGCGACGAATCTGGAATCCGGCATGTATCGCTATCCGCTCGGGGTCGTCGCCGGCATCACGCCGTTCAATTTCCCGATGATGGTGCCGTGCTGGATGTTTCCGCTCGCGATCGTCTGCGGCAATACGTTCGTCCTGAAGCCGTCGGAACGAACGCCGCTTCTGGCCAACCGGCTGGCGGAACTGTTCCGGGAAGCGGGGCTGCCGGACGGCGTTCTCAACATCGTCCACGGCGCCCGCGACGTCGTCAACGCGATACTCGCGCATCCGGACATCAAGGCCGTCTCGTTCGTCGGTTCTCAGCCAGTAGCCGAATATGTGTATAAAACCGCCGCCGCCCACGGCAAACGCGTCCAGGCGCTGGCCGGCGCGAAAAACCACACGATCGTCATGCCCGACGCCGACCTCGACCTGGCGGTCCGTGAAATCATCAACGCCGCCTTCGGATCCGCCGGGGAAAGGTGCATGGCCTGCTCCGTCGTCGTTGCCGTCGGCGGCATCGGCGATGAACTGGTCCGGCGGCTGGTCGAGGCGGCCGACCGGCTCGTCATCGGCAACGGCCTGGAGGAAGGCGTTTTTCTCGGCCCGGTCATCCGCCGCTCCCACAAGGAACGGACGATTCGGTACATCGAAATCGGCGAGAAGGAAGGCGCGCTGCTCGTCCGCGACGGCCGCAAAGACGCCGCGGTCGAGTCCCGGGGTTATTTTATCGGCCCGACTCTATTCGATCACGTCCGGTGCGACATGCAAATCTGGCAGGACGAAATTTTCGCGCCCGTTCTCAGCATCGTCAGAGTGGATACGCTGGAGGAGGCGATCGATCTGGCCAACCGGTCGAAATTCGCCAACGGCGCCTGCATTTTCACCCGGAACGGAAGCAATGTCCGGAAATTTCGCGAAACGATCGACGCCGGCATGCTGGGCGTCAATCTCGGCGTTCCGGCCCCGATGGCGTTTTTCCCGTTTTCGGGTTGGAAACATTCGTTTTACGGCGACCTTCACGCCAACGGCATGGACGGCGTCGAATTCTATACACGCAAAAAAATGGTGACCGCGCGATGGTAGCGCTCGTCCCGCTGAACGCCATGCTGACAAAGGCGCTCGAGGGCGGATACGCCGTCGGCCAGTTTACGCTGAACAATCTCGAATTCGCCCAGGCGATCCTGCTCGGCGCCCAGGAAGAAGAAGCTCCGGTTATCTTAGGGGTCAGCCCGTCCTATGTTCCTTACATGGGCGGTTTTCGCTGCATCGCGTCGATGGTGCGGGCGCTGATCGACCATTTTCGTATCACGGTACCGGTCGCCCTGCATCTGGACCATGCGCCGAGTTACGAACTGTGCCTGCAGGCGCTTCGGTCCGGCTTCACGTCGGTGATGATCGACGCTTCCCGGCAGCCTCTGGACCGAAACATCGACATCACGCGGCAAGTTGTCCTGGCCGCCCACGCCGTCGGCGCGTCGGCGGAGGCGGAAGTCGGCCTCATCGCCGGTCGCGAAGACGACATCGCCGTCGACGACGCCGAAGCGTCGTACGCCTCGGCAGACGAATGCGCGCGGCTCGCCGCCGAGACGGGCGTCGACTGCCTCGCGCCCGCCGTTGGCTCCGCCCACGGCCCTTACCGCGGCAAGCCGAAGCTCGGCTTCGACCGTTTGCGCGAAATCCGCGCGCGCACCGGGCTTCCCCTCGTGCTGCACGGCGCAAGCGGGTTACCCGACGAAGACGTGCGGCGCGCGATATCGCTCGGAGTCGCCAAAATCAACGTCAATACGGACAACCAGATCGCTTTTACCGAGTCCGTTCGGCGTTATCTCGCCGAACATCCCGACGTTTACGATCCGCGGGCGTACCTGTCTGCGGCCAAAGAAGCGGTTCAAGCGACGGTCCGGGCCAAAATCCGGCTGTTCGGCTGTTCCGGCAAAGCGGGAGGACATGCGACATGAAAAAAATCGGCATCGGCATCATCGGCATGGGACGGATCGGCAAAATTCATGCGGAAAACCTGCTTCGTCTGCCCGGTGCAAACGTCGTTTCCGTCTGCGACCTTTACGCGGGCGACGAACTGCGGTCCTGGGCCGCCGAACGCGGCATCCCGCACGTCACGTGCGACAGCGCGGACGTGTTGGCTCGCCCCGACGTCGACGCGGTCTTCATCTGTTCGCCGACGGACACGCACGTGCCGCTGATCCGGCAGGCGGCCCAAGCCGGCAAACATATTTTTTGCGAAAAACCGGTCAGCATGGACGTCCACGACACGATCACCGCCCTTGAGGCGGTCGCTCGAGCGGGCGTCAAGCTTCAGATCGGGTTCAACCGCCGGTTCGACCGAAATTTCAGAACCGTCAAAGCGAACATCTCCGGCGGAACGATCGGCCGCCTGCACCTGCTCAAAATTACGTCGCGCGATCCGGCTCCACCGTCCGAAGCCTACATTCGGTCGTCCGGCGGCATGTTCATGGACATGACGATCCACGACTTCGACATGGCGCGGTTTCTCGCGGCCAGCGAAGTGGAAGAAGTATACGCGCAAGGCGGCGTCTTGATCGATCCGGTGTTCGGCAAATACGGCGACACCGATACCGCGGTCGTCGTTCTTCGCTTCGAAAACGGCGCTTTCGGCGTTATCGACAACAGCCGGCGGGCGGTCTACGGTTACGACCAGCGCGTCGAGGCATTCGGGGCCGAAGGGTGCGTCACGGCGGACAACGAATACCCGAACACGGTCCGGACGATGTCGGCAGGAGGAGTTTTCCGCGCCAAACCGCTCTACTTTTTCCTCGAGCGGTACCAGGACGCTTATTTCGAAGAAGTGCGGGAATTCGTCGAGTGCCTTGCGGAAAACCGGCCGGTTCCGGTCGACGGCCGCGACGGTTTACAGGCCGAACGCATCGCTCTGGCGGCCAAAATGTCGTTTCAACAAAAGCGTCCCGTCCATCTGAAGGAGGTGCCGGCATGGCCGACCTGATCGTCCGCCCCGCCGCCGAACCCGGCGAAGACGGGACGGTGCTTTCGGTAACGCCCGAATCCGCCGGCTGGCGTCACGTCGGATTCCGCGTTGTTCGCCTGAAGCCCGGCCGGTCTTTCGAACAACCGACCGGAGAGCGGGAATATTGCGCGGTCTTGCTTAGCGGAAAAGCCGACGTCCGCACCTCCGACGGACGGTTCAACGGCATCGGGCAGCGCATGAACGTGTTTGAGGAAACGCCGCCGTTTTCCGTCTACATTCCGGCCGAAGACTGGTTTTCCGTGACCGCGCTTACCGAGCTGGAACTGGCCGTCTGTTCGGCTCCCGGCAAGGCGGGTTTCGCGGCGCGGCTCATTCCGCCGTCCGCCGTCGGCGTGGAAATCCGCGGACGCGGGCATTTCCGGCGTCGGATTCACCATATTCTGCCCGAAACCGAACCGGCCGCCTCGTTGCTTGTCGTGGAAGTCTATACGCCGAACGGTCATTGGTCGAGTTATCCGCCGCACAAACACGACCGCAATGCATGGCCGGACGAATCATTTCTAGAAGAAACATACTATTTTCGGATCAAACCCGAACACGGATTCGCCGTCCAAAAAGTTTACACGGAAGACCGGTCGCTGGACGAAACGATGACCGTCCGAAACGGCGACCTCGTGCTCGTCCCGCGCGGTTATCATACGGTCGCGGCGCCGCCTGGTTACGACGCGTACTATCTGAACGTCATGGCGGGGCCGCGGCGGGCGTGGAAAATCCACAACGACCCGGATCACGCGTGGCTGCTGGAGTGATTCGAGATGAACGTATGGGACATCCATCCCGGCGAGCTGACCGTCCGGCTGCTCGCGGCGGCCGCGCTCGGCGGCCTGATCGGCCTGGAACGGGAATGGAACAACCATCCGGCGGGGTTCCGCACGCACATCATGGTGAGCCTCGGTTCCGCTCTGGTCATGGTGCTGTCGATTTACGGGTTTTCGGAATTCGCGGCCGAACCGAACGTGCGGATGGATCCCGCCCGACTGGCCGCTCAAGTGATCAGCGGTATCGGCTTTCTCGGCGCCGGAGCCATCCTTCGCACGGGGCCGTTCGTCTCCGGACTGACGACCGCCGCGTCGATCTGGGTCGTCTCCGGCATCGGGCTGGCCGCGGGCGCGGGGATGTACTACGCAGCGTTCTTGGCGACGGGGCTTGCGTTCGTCAGCCTGTTCTTTCTGAACAAATGGGAAAAACTGTGGAAACGCGGTCGGGAAGAATACGAGATCACCGTGCGCATCGCGGCGGGCGCAGGCGGCATCGGCGAAATCGCCGAAGCGTTGCCGGAGCGCGGCATGATCGTCCGACATATGGTCGTCCTGCCGGAAGAGCACGGCGTCAGTCTGCGGTTTGTCGCAATGTTCGACCGTCCGCAGACGGTCCGCTGTTTTCTCGACCGGTTGTCGGAGAAGGACGGCGTCCGCTCGGTCGACGTCCGCCGGGGGACGAAGTCGAATGGCGAATTTTCAATTCCGGCTGCAGCACGATCCGGCGTTTTTCGGAGTCGCCGTGGTTGACCAGCAAATCGATGACGATTTTGCCGATCGTTTCGATCGGTTGCGCCACGGTCGTCAAGGGCGGATCGGACACCGAAGCGAGAATCGTATCGTCGAATCCGACCACGGAAATGTCCTGCGGCACGCGAAGCCCGATCTCACGGGCGGCCTGCAGGGCGCCGATCGCCAGCAGATCGTTGCAGCAAAAAAGCGCGGTCGGACGGTCGGAACGAAGCAGTAGATCGAGTGCATAACGTTTGCTGTCGGAAACCGACGGGCCGCAATGCGCGACAAATTTGTCGGGCAATTCGCATCCGGCTTCTTCGACGGCGGCACGAAATCCCCGGATACGCTCGCGGCTGCTTGAAATCTTGGGCGACTCGGCCAAAACCCCAAACCGGCGATGGCCCAGCTCCGCCAGATGCCGCGCGGCCAACGCTCCGCCGCCTGCGTCGTCCACCACCACCGTGTGAACCGGCAAGTCCGGCGCCTCGCGCGCGAACAGTACGACCGGAACCCCCTGTTGCACCAGGGGGTTCAGCAATTTATCATTTTCAATTCCGGTTCCGATAATAACGCCGTCGACTTTTTTTTGCCTGAACAGCGTGAGATAGCGTTCGACCCGATCCTCCCGGTTGTCCGTACTGCAAAAAATAAGATTGTAGCCGACCCTATGACCTTCGTCTTCCACAGCGCGGGCAAACTCCGCAAAGAAGGGGTTGGCGATATCCGGAACCAATAAACCGAGCGTATACGTTTTTTTCCCCGTCAAAGCGGCCGCAATGACGCTCGGTTGGTAATTTAGTTTTTCCATTATTTTCAATATTTCTCTTCTTCGCTCTTCGCTGATCTTCCCTTTACCATTGATCACCTGGGAAACGGTAGCGATCGAAACCCCCGCTTCCCGAGCCACATCGTAGATCGTCGCTTTCATTCGCGCATCCCGCTCCCGAAAACCTCCCCGCGGCCAAAGCCGAAGGGTTCTGAAAAAAGCCGCGCTTTTGATTCCGATTATACCTCAGCTTTTCCCCCGCGTCACGCCTTCGCGCCGCCGCCGGTCCGTCCGCGCAGCGAGCGGCGCGGCAACCGCCACCGGAAATGCACGGACAGCATCCGCATGGCCACCACCGCCAAAAACAGCGCAAACAGCTGCCCCGGCGTCTCCGACCAGCCGAGCCAGACCGCGACCCCGGCCAAAATCGCCCAGAAGGCGTAAATCTCATCGTGCAGGACGAGCGGCTTGCGGCCGGCCAGCAAATCGCGAATGATCCCGCCGCCGCTGCCCGTCAAAACGGCTGCCACGATCGCCGCGCCGAGCGGCAGCCCCATCTGCACGGCGTAAAGCGCGCCCTGGATCGCGAACGCCGACAACCCGATCGCGTCGAAAAACGACCCCCAACTTTTCCACCGATGAATCCATCGCGTCGGCACTACGAGGGTCAACGCCATGGCGGCGACGGCGATTTTCAGATACAATCCCTGTTCCCACAGCGTCGTCACCGGCACGCCGATCAGCAAATTGCGCACGACGCCCCCGCCGAACGCGGTCACCAGCCCCAGGACGAACACGCCCAGAACGTCGTATTCCTCTTCCATCGCCACAATCGCTCCGCTGACAGCAAAAGCGATCGTCCCGATCACGCTGAACCATTCGAACATGTCGTAGCCGAAAAAATCAAGCGGCATCTTGAGTCGTTACCCCCGGAACTCCGTCATCGCCCGATCGATCGGCGCATAACCGCCCGACCAGAGCCGTTTCGACGTCCAGTCGGCCTCGCCCTGCCAGAACGGATCGTCCGGCGGCAGTCCGAGCGGTAAAAACACCGTCGCGCACAAATAAAGGCTTCCCGTCGAAATGTATCGCTCGCCGAGCCACGGCTGATGCCCGCACAGTCCGATTCGCAGCCAACCGTTCTCGTCGAAATTGCCCGGCGCCTCCAGCGTCCGCCGGATGACGGCGGTCAGCGCGCACCGCACCTGATTGGGCGCAAGCGAGGGGTCGAGCTCTCGGCGAAGCGCGGCGGCGGCCAACGCGTGGAAGGCGCCGAACCGGTACGCGATCGACCGACCGATCGGTGGGAACGTTCCGTCCGGCGCGATCAACCGCTCCAACACCGCCGAATACCGCATCGAACGCCGTCGTTCCCTGTCGCGCATGGCCTTCCAGTCGTCGTACCGGTCGCCGACGGCATCGAGCACTTCGAGCAACAGCGGATGGATGACGAAGCTGTTATAGTAATCCCAATGAAACTCCGGGCCGTCGGAGTACGCGCCGTCGCCGACGTACCACTGGTCGTGCTGTTTCAGCGCATAGTCCACCCGCATCGGGTCCCACGCCCGCCCCATCCGGCACAGCGCAGCCTCGATCGCGGCGGCGAACAGCAACCAATTGGAGAAATGCGGTCTACGCGTACGTGTCGCCTCTAGAGCATCGGCCAAATTGCGGCGGACGCGTCCGTCCAGATGCTCCCACAGCTCGCGCGGCGCACGGAGCACCGCTGTCGCCAGAAACGCCGCGTCGACGATCGGCTGGTCGCCTTCGGTAAAATTGACGAAGTCCGGCGAATCCGGATCGGTCGCCGCGTCGATCGCCCGGCGCGCCAAATCCGCGAACCGGCGTTGCAGACGCCCTTCCTCGCATTGCGCCGGGACCGATATGTTTTCTAGCCACGGCGCGATACCGGCAAGGACCCGCCCGAGCGCCTCCAGATGCGTATAGGCGGCGCGTCCGGCGTCGGACGCCTCGACCGGCATGCTCGCCTTCAGCTTCCGTTCCGCCAGAGCGCCGAGCACCGGCTCGGCGATACGGCACAACGTTTCGACCCAATAAGCACGATCGCCCGCTCCCACGGCGTCCCCCCCCCGCACATAACGATACATGTCCCGCCGTTTTTCGTCCAGTGATTCCGAAAAAAAAACGCCCGCACCGAACGCCGGCCGGCTCAGGCCGAGTTCGGAGGAGCGGCCCAAAAACAGCCTTATTTGATCGTGACCTGTTCGACAACGTTCTGACGGCCCTTGAGTTCGACGGTGCGTCCGGGAATGAGGAGCGAAGGATCGCCGACGATTTGGACGTTCGACGACACCGGATACACAGCCAGCTGCGGCGTCTGCTGCCCGTACGTCGCGTCGTACACGCTGCGCGAAATCGTGATCGTGCTCAGCTGGCCGCGGGAATTCAGCGTCGACGAGACGTAAAGCCCCGTCACCGTGAACGCCTGCTGCGAAGGCTGCGCCGGGCCGACCACTTCGATCAGGATGACGGTATTCTGATAAAGCCGCACTTTTACCGTATCGCCGACGCGGAGATCCGCCAATGTCGCGCGCGCGCCGCCCTTAAATACGAATGTGTTCGGATCGACGTTCAGCGTGACGGTCTCGCCGCCGCGCTGCAACACCAGCTTGTTGTCCGCGATCGGCTGCGCGATCATGCCGCGGATCGTGTCCTGCGAGTCCGGCAGCTGGTTGTCCGTTCGGTCGAGCAGGGCGGCAAGTTCGGCGCGCGAAACGGGTTTGTTCGGCTTGAACGTTTTGTCGTCGTAACCGTTGATCAGTCCGCGTTCGACCGCCACCGCCACATAGCCGCGCAACGCCGGCGGAATGTCCTGCGCGTCCTTAAACGGCAGTTCGACGTTTTGTTTCGCTTCGGCTTCTTGTTCCAGATTCAGAGCCTTGACGAGCAACACCGTCGCCCAGAGTCGATCGGCCGGTTTAAGCGGCTGCACCGCCGTTTCCGTTTCCAGGAACAGGTCGTGCTCGTACGCCACCGCGACGTAACCTGTGGCCCAGGACGGAATTTTCCCCGCGTCCTTGAACGGGATTTTCGCATCTTTTTTGGCTTGGGCCTCTTCCTCGAGCCCCATCAACCGGACGGCGGCCGCAATCGCCTCGATGCGCGTGACCGGCTGATTCGGCTTAAACTTACGGAAACCGCCTTCTTTATAGCCGTCGAACACGCGCCGCGCCGCCAAGCTCAAAATATAGCGGGACGCCCAGTCCGCCTCGTCGAGGTCGGAAAAATTCAAATCCAGATCGCCGAAACGACCGTTGCCGAACTTAACGACGCGCTCCTGCCGATCGTCATCGTCGTCGTTTTCCCGTCCTTTTCCTCCCTTGCCTTCCGACTTCGCCCACGCCGCCGAACTTCCCGCCGCCAGCACGAGCGCCAGACCGGCGGCCGCGAGTCTCCGCAGCCATACGCGTTTCATGGACGATCACCTCTCGACGGATCATGATTTTTCCTCCGTCACATAAATTCGACGGATCGGTCCGGTTTAAGGGGGGGGCGAAGCGGCGGTTTTCAAATTTTGTTGTTTTCCTTTATAATAATTTTTAGCAGCCCTTCAGCGTTCATCCGCAACGGGAGATGACGTATGAAACGTCCCGCCATGAAAAAGAAGCTATGGGTCGTCGGCGTCCTGTCCGTTTTGCCGGTTTTGGCGATCGGTGCCCTGTTGTTCTACCGCATCGACAGGGAGATGGCGGCCGAGCGCCGCCAACAACAAGCGATTCGTTATATCGGTCAGACCGTTGCGCTGGCGGAGCGAATATATCAGCAAGGGCGTTTGTTCCACGCCCTATCGGAAAGGGATCCGAACGCCCGCAGCGTGCTTGCCGAGGAACAAGTCCGGACGGAACAGGCGATCGTCGAAATCGAGAAGCTTCACCGCATGCTTCCGCTCGCCCCCGAGACGATAAAACGGTGGAATTTTGTTTTTTCTTTAATCCAGGATTTGAAAAATCGCTCTCAAACGATGTCTGTGGATGAAATCGACCGCTTTGTCTTTTTGGTAGAAAGGCATCTTTTTTTGCTTGGAAACGAGACGGCCATGACGATCGGCGTCGGAGCCGAACGGTTTTTCGAACGCAGTCGGCAGCTCGGATTCGTGTTGGAAGACGTGCCGGTTCTGTTGGAATATTTCCGCCAGTTCGCATCGGGAATGCCGGTTTCCGCGGAATCAGTGGTTTTATCTCTGGAGACAGCGAAATCTCGCTTTCCTCTGGAAAATCGGACGGCCGCTTTTTATTTTGCCGAGATTGAGCGTTTCGCCGACGCCGTTCGGCGCCCGTCAGAACCCGGCGCGCGCGCCGCTTTGACCGACGCGGCGGCCAAAGCGGTTTTCCGCCTTTCCGCAAACGTGCTTGCGGAATTGGAAAGCGATCTTGCACGAAGCCTGGAACGTCTGGCGGTTTATCGGACCGGCATTGCCGTCGCGACGACCGCGGCGATTGCGTTGGAAATTTGGGTTTTCGGGAAATTTTACCGATCGGTGTCTGCCTCCGTCGCCGCGCTTCAACACGCCGAACGACAGGCTTATTTCGATCCGCTGACCGAATTGCCGAACCGCCAGATGATCAGCCGGATCTGGCAGGAAAAGAAAAGGACTTCCGAATCCCGAGGGCATTCGACGGCAATCCTGTTTCTGGATCTCGACCGGTTCAAAAACATCAACGACACGTTCGGCCACCGCGCCGGAGACGAACTGGTCAAGGCGACGGCCGATCGCATGAAAGCTTGTCTGCGCGACGGCGATCACGTCTGCCGCATCGGCGGCGACGAGTTTCTGCTCATCGTAGCGGACGTTGCCGGCGAGTCCGACGCCAGAACGTTCGCGGAGCGGCTGCTGGGCGAAATTTCCCGTCCGTTCGCCGTCGGCGAACACGAGCTCGTCGTGTCGGCCAGTATCGGCATCAGCCTTTATCCCCGCGACGGCGAAGAGCTCGACCTGCTCATCCACCGCGCCGACGCCGCCATGTATCAGGCCAAGCGGCGCGGGCGCAACGGATACTGCTTTTTCCGGCCGGAAATGAACGAGGAAGCGCGCAAACGGCTTTGGACCGAGCTCAACCTAAGAAAAGGCATGGAACGCGGCGAATTTGTGCTGTACTATCAGCCGCGGATCGAACTGTCGGAAGGAACGTTGACGGGAATGGAAGCGCTGCTTCGCTGGAAGACGGTCGAGCGGGGCATCGTAACGCCGATGGAATTTTTGGACGTCGCCGAGGAGACGGGATTCATCGTGCCGCTCGGAGAATGGATTTTGCGCACCGCCTGCCGGCAAGTCGAGCAATGGCGGGCCGAATACGGGACGGATATCCCGGTCTCCGTCAACATTTCGTCGATTCAGTTTCAACGGGATGATTTCGTTGGAACCGTCGAAGCCGTGTTGCGCGAAACGTCGATCGCGCCGCACTGTCTCGAGCTCGAATTGCGGGAGAGCGCCATGATGCCCGACGCCGATGCCGCAGCGGCCAAACTGCGCCGCCTGAAGGATCTCGGCGTCCGCATCGCCATCGACGACTTCGGAACAGGCTTTTCGTCGCTGCAAGATTTAAAACGTTTTCCGATCGATCGTCTGAAAATCGACCGTTCGTTCATCAAAGACGTCCCGCACGGGCCGAAAGACACGGCGATCACGAAAACGATCATTGCGCTCGGCCGCCGGCTGAATCTAAGGACCGTAGCCGAAGGCGTCGAAACCGACGACCAGCTTTCCTTCCTGCAAGTGCGCAAATGTAACGAAGCGCAGGGCAACTTCATCTGCCCGCCGCTTGCGCCGGAATCGGTCGCGAACTGGCTCCGGCAAGGGTCGACGCTCCGCGCGACTTAAAGCCCGATGGCCCCGCGACGGCGAACCCGGGCCGACTTTCCGGCGGCACCGGGCCGAGAGCGGCCGGCCGTTCACGCGCCGCCGCCCGGCAGTTCCGCCCCAACCACGCCTTCGACCGACAGCAGTTCTGCGGTCAGCTGCTCCGGCCGCCAAGCGTTTTTGACCTTGACTTTCACCAGCATGTGGGCGACCTCGATATCCGCTTCATCGTCGCTTTCGACCGTCAGTTTCGAAATCTGCACGCCCGATCCGGCAAACAGCGCCACGACGCCGCTCAAAGCGGGCGTTCCGCGCCGAAAACGAACGATCACTTCGCGTTCCTTTTTGGCTTGAGAAAATATTTTTTCTAATTTATTTAAAAAAAACAGGCTGATGACCGCTAGCACGGTCGACACGACCGCCCCATAGTAGAAGCCCGCCCCGGCCGCAAGGCCGATCGCCGCGACGACCCAAAGCGAAGCGGCGGTCGTCAGTCCGGAAATCGTGAACCCGGTGCGCAAAATCGTGCCCGCGCCGAGAAAACCGATGCCGCTGATCACTTGGGCCGCCAGCCGCGCGGGGTCCATCTGCACGTTCGGCTCCGCCGCGAACTGGGAAAAACCGTATTCCGACAACAGCATGACGACCGCCGAGCCGAGACAGACGAGAATGTGCGTCCGAAAACCCGCGGGATGGCCGCCCCATTCCCGCTCGAAGCCGATCAGCCCGCCCAGCGCGAGCGCCAGCACCAGGCGGAACGTCATTTCCGCGTAACCGATGTGCCACACGTCGGACAAACCGATATCGGACAAGGCCGATCCCCCGCCTTTTTCACGCGTATAAGCGCACGAAAATCTCGATCTCGCCCATCGATTCGACGCGGAGAAACGCCGAATACGCCTGCTGTCCCGGCACTTCCGGCGCGTCTCCGGGCGAAAGCAGTCGGGGCGGTTCCAGATTGACGGACCGGCCCTGGTTCGACAGCGACACGCAGGCGTTGCCGCAAATCATGTTGCCGAGTTCCGAAATCGCGCTTTTGCCCATGTCGTCGAGACCTGACAACTCCCATCCGCCCATCATCGCCGACGCCAGCCGAAGCGCCACCTCTTCGCGCAAGCCAAGCACGACGTCGCCGGTGAGTTCGCCGACAAAGCCGACGACGACGCGAAACCGGTCGGCCGCCTCCGCCGACGGCCTGTCCGCCGTCCGAGCAACGTTCGGCCGCACCTGTATCACCTGTTCGATCACCATGCAGGCGGATTCGACAAAAGGCCGGATCACGTCTTCTGCCACGCGTCATCCCCTCGCCGTAACCCGAACCGGTTATGCAATCGGTTATAGACAAGATTATACCATTGAGTCGACGGCGTGCGACAGTTTTTTTCGTCACGATAAAAAAGCCTTCCCGCTCCTTGAGCGGAAAGGCCTTCTCCCTCCTCGTCAGCGCTGGCTCACTTTCGCGTACCAGTCGTTGACTTCTTTCGTGATCTGCTCGCCGCCGGACTTGAGCCAGTTCTGCACCATCGTGTCGAACGCCTCAAGCGGCGCCTGGCCGTAGATGATCTTGTTGTAGGTTTCGTTGAGCAGCTTGTTGAGCAGCTCGTTCTTGCTCGCCATCGTGTCGGTGATCGGACCGGTGTAATAGTTTTTGTAGACGGCGTCCTTATAATCCATGACGACTTTCATTGCGTAAATGTTCTGCGGCTTGCGGCTGGCGATTTCCGCCTTTTCGTACGGCGTCTCCGGCTTGCCGCCGTTTGCGACTTTGACGAGCGCGTCGGCGTACAACGTCGGAATACGCGCGCCTTCGTACGTGATCGTGTAGAACAGCGGGTTCGGCAGCGAGTTGTTCAGATCGACGCCGGGGAACAGCTCGGGATATTTTTTCGCCTCCGTATTGGACCGGATGACGGTGCCGTCCGGCGCGATCGCGTAGTCGTAACCTTTGGCGAAACCGTATTCGAATTCGCTGCCCGGCTTCGGGTTCGCCGTGTTTTCAAAGAACCAGTTGTAATACAGCAGCACGGCTTCCGGATGTTTCGCGTCCTTGTTGATGAACAGATAGCCGTTGACCGGCGGGTTGCCGCCCGCGGCGCCGCGTTTGCCGTCGGGTCCGGCCGGCAGCGGGTACGCCTTGTATTCGGCGGTCGGCACGTTTTTCTCGAGGTCGCCGAACGGCCAGGCCGGCAGCCAGTTGCGGCCGACGATCATGCCCGCGCGTCCGCTCGTGAAATATTCCGCGCCCTGCACTTCGTCTTTCATTGCGGCGTCCTGCGGAATATACCCTTTTTCCATCCATCTGCGGAGCGTCGCCAGCGCCTGTTTGGCGGCCGGATTGATCGAGCCGTGTTCCAACTTGCCGTTCACCAAGTTCCATTGCCCCGGCATCGTACCGTAGGCGCCGAACAGAAAACCGATGTCGGTCATCCAGTTGTTGAAGCCGTTCTTGAAACCGACGGCCAGACCCCACGTGTCCTTTTTGCCGTTGCCGTCCGGGTCGCCGTTGACGAAGGCGTCCATCACTTTTTCCATTTCGTCGATTGTCTCGGGCGCCTTCAGGTTCAGTTTTTTGAGCCAGTCTTCCCGGATCCACAGCACGTGGTTGTCGTTGTAGGCGTAGTCGAGAATCGGCAGCGCCATTTTCTTGCCGTTGCGCGTGATCGGATACCAGATCGTCGGATCGAGCTCCAAGCCCTTTTTATATTCGGGGTGGGCGTATTTTTCGACCAGTTCGTCGACCGCCATGAACTGGCCGGAGTCGATCAAGAGATGGACGGTTTCCATGTCACCGCGGTAGGCGACGACGTCCGGCATTTTTTCGCCGGAAGACAGCATCAGCCGCAGCTTCGTCTTATAAGCGTCGTTGGTGTTGGTGACGACCCAGTTGTACTTGATGTCGATGCCGAGTCGTTCCTTGATCAGCCGGGTATGGACGTTGTCCTCGATCGTCTCGCCTTGCTTGAAAATGGCAGCGTTCGCGTTGAGCCCCGCCACCGTGGTCAGCGTGATCGCGGGATCGTACTTAAACGTTGCTTTGGCGATGGCGTCGGCCGAAGGCGCGTTGCCCTGCCCCGAACTCGATTGCGCCGGACTCGACTGCGCCTGTCCGCCGCTTTCCCCGGACTTGCCGCAGGCGACCGGCCCGAGCGCGAGCGCCGCGACCATGACTGCGGTCAACCATCGTTTCATCTCGGTTCATCCCCCTGTTGTAGATTGCGTTTTCAATATACAATAAAGAGATCGACTGAATAAATACCCTTTAATTTTGATCTATGCCTTTCCCTTTACTCTTTGACGACGGTTCACTCCTTGACGGCGCCGAGCACGATGCCTTTGACGAAATATTTCTGAAGAAAAGGATAGACGAGCAAAATCGGCAGCGTACCGATGAAGATCTGCGCGGCCTTCACCGTGCGCTGGGAAATATTTTTCAGCTCGTTGACGTCCAAGTCGACCTTGTTGAAATCTTGCTGGACGATGATCGTCTGCAAAAACGTCGACAGCGGGTACTTCCGATAATCCGAAATATACAGCAGTCCGTCGAACCACGAGTTCCAGTGGAACACCATCGTGAAGAGCGTGATCGTCGCGACGGCGGGCAGCGAGACGGGCAGGTAAATCGTCGCCAGCGTGCGGAAATGGCCGCTGCCGTCGATGAGCGCCGCTTCTTCCAATTCGCGCGGCACGGTGCGGAAAAAGTTCATCAAGAGTACCATGTTGAAGACGTTGACCGCGACCGGGAGCACGAGCGCCCAAATGGAGTTCATGAGGCCGATGCCGCGGATCAGCATGTACATCGGCACGATGCCGCCGTTAAACAGCATCGTGAACACGAAAAACCACGCGTACGCCACGCGGCTGGAAAAGCCGTGTGCGTCCTTCGACAGCGCATACGCCGCCAGCGTCATCACCGTCATCGACACCGCGGTGCCGAGCAGCGTCCGCTCGACGCCGACGACCAGCGCATTGATGAAATTGGGGTTGCCGATCGTTTTGCGATACGCTTCCCAGTTGAAATCGATCGGCACGAGGCCGACGAGGTTGGCGTTCGCCGCTGCGCTGCCGCTGAAACTGACCGCGAGAATGTGAACGAACGGCAGCAGGCACGATAGGCTGACGACCGTCAGCAACGCGTAGTTGATCGCCTCGAACAGCCGGTATCCGGAAGTGCGGTAGTACATGTTGCGCTCCCCGCCGTCAGAAAATTTTGTAGCCCGCGTACCGGTAGGCGAGACGGTAGGCGGCGACGATCAGGATAAGACCGATGACCGACTTGAACATGCCGACCGCCGTTCCGAAACTGTATTGGCTGTTCAGAATCGCCGTCCGGTACACGAACGTGTCGATGATGTCGCCCTTGTCGTAGACGAGCGGATTGTACAGATTGAAAATCTGGTCGAACCCGGCGTTCAAAATGTTGCCGAGCGAAAGCGTCCCGACGACGACCGCGATCGGCAGCATCGCGGGAATCGTGATGTAAAGCGTCTGTTTCCACCGCCCGGCGCCATCGACTTCCGCCGCCTCGTACAGCGAAGGATTGACGCCGGCCAGCGCCGCAAGAAACACGATCGCGTTGAAGCCGAAATTTTGCCAGATGTCGCTGACGACGACCGTAAACCGGAACCAGTCGCCGTCGCCGAGCCAGAACACCGGTTTTAAGCCGAGCTGTTTCAGCGTTCGGTTGACGATGCCCTCCGTGCCGAGCATGTCGGTCAAGATGCCGCCGAGAATGACCCACGAAATGAAATGCGGCAAATAAACGATCGTCTGCACGACCCGCTTGAACAGTATCCGCCGCACCTCGTTCAACAGCAGGGCGAAAACGAACGGCACGAGCAGACCGAACGCGATTTTCAGCACGGAAATGACCAGCGTGTTGATGATGACCTGCCGGCTGTCCGGATAGTCGAACATGAATTCGAAATGCTTCAGTCCGACGAACGGCGAGTGCCAGATGCCTTTGGCCGGCTTGAAATCTTGAAACGCCATGACGAGCCCGGCCATCGGTACGTAGGCAAACACGAGCGTCAGCGCGCAGGCCGGCCACAACATCACGTGGAACGGCCACGTTCTGGACCATTTCTCCCTGAACACGGCTTTTCCCGGTCCTTTCCCCGCCTGAGTTCCGTCTTACATTCGCATTCGGCGTCGCACTCCGATTGTATCAGGCGGGCGGCCGGGCGCGACAGACCCGGTCTTTTGGATTCATGCCAAAATCTTTTGAAATCGCGTCCGGACTGTGGACAACGGGTCTGCGTACGTGCGACAATTGAAGATGCAAGGGGCGAAAAGCGGGGGGTCGCGCGATCATGAGGGCAGTCGCGGCGCGGATCGACGCGATGCGGGGAAACACGTTTTTCCGGATTGTCCTGATTATTTTGATGCTGCTTGCGCCGCTTCTGGCGCTTTACACGATCTCTTACCGCGTCAGCACAGACGTGCTCAAACAGGAAGTTCGGTCGCTGAAAATGAAAGACTTGTCGTTTCTCGCCCAGGACATCAACACGAACCTCGAAAATATTGCGACGCTCGCCGTGTTGCTCAGCGACGACCTGGAAATCCAGAATTTGCGCCATCTCGACCTGATCCCGAACGCCTACGAGCGCAACGAGGAGCAGCTGCGCGTCATCGAGCGGCTGCGGCTGCTCAACGTCGCCGGGCGATGGGACACCCACTACGCGATCTACGTTCCCGACACGAACATCGTCGTTTCGACGACCGGGAAAGTCACGTATAACATGAAAGAACTTGCCGAAACGTTTACACCCGTCTGGGAAACGCGCCGCGTCCGCGTGCTCGACTATATGGAAGAGCGCATGGTCCGCCATTTCGTCAAGCCCGAAACGAAAAGCCGGGATCTCGCGCGCGCCTCGCTCATCGTCGAAGCTTCGTTTCCGAAAGACGCGCTCGTCAAACATCTCGACGACCTCAAACGCGGCGGCCAGGGCGATCCGTTCCTGTTCCGCCCGACCGGCGAATGGCTGGCGAACCGGACGGCCGACCGCGCGCGCATCGAGCGCATCGTGCGCGACGAACTGATGCCGAACCCGGCGCCCGTCGCCCGCGACGCCGTCGTCCGGCTGGACGGCACGCAATATTTGATCACCGTCGTCCCGGTGCCCGCCCTCGGCTGGCAGCTCGTCGACTACGTGCCGCTCGAAGAGATGATGCGGCCGATCGTCCGCAGCCGCAACCTGTTTTACGCCTCGGTCGCCCTTCTGCTTGCGCTCAGCGTCGTCGCCGGGCATTGGCTGTACCGCAACGTCCAGCGACCGATCGCCGCGCTCATTCGCGGCGTGCAGCGGCTGAGAGCCGGCGATTACTCGACGCGCATCCGGGAGACGCCGCGCAACGAATTTGCTTTTTTATTTCTGAAATTCAACCAGATGGCCGAAGAGATCGAGGAACTGATCGGCAAAGTGTACGCCGAACAATTGCGCACGCGCGAGGCGAACCTGAAGTGGCTGCAGTCTCAGATCAATCCTCATTTTCTGTACAACTGTTTCGCGCTCATCCGCAGCCTGACCCGTCTCGGTAAAACGGACTCCGTCCTGCGCCTGACGACGCATCTCGGCAAATATTACCGCTACACGACGCGCATCGAGCGCCAGATCGTCACGCTCGGCGAAGAACTGGAACTGATCAAAAGCTACCTGGAAATCCAGAACATGCACATCCCGTCGCTATCGTACCGGATCGACGTTCCGGAACCGATGCGCGCGCTCGAAATCCCCCGCCTGTTGCTTCAACCGATCGTTGAAAACGCTGTCGTCCACGGCATCGAGCCGAGCGGCCGGGACGGTACCGTGCGCATCGCCGGCGAACAAACCGGCGGCCTCAACATCGTGACGGTGGAAGACGACGGCGTCGGCATGTCCGCCGAACGGCTGCGGGCCTTACGGGCGGAACTCGAGCATCCCTCCGGCGACGACGCCGGCTGCGCGCTGCGCAACATCCGCGAGCGGCTCGTCCTCCAGTTCGGGGAAGAAGCACGCCTCGAATTCGACTCGCGCGAAAACGGCGGCACGACCGTCCGCGTCGTCTGGCCGAACCGGAAGGAGGCGTAAATCCGTGTACCGACTTCTCATCGTCGACGACCAGCCGGACCTCGTCGACGACCTGGCGGAAACCCTGCCCTGGCACGAACTCGGCATCGAGGCCGTCTACCGCGCGTACTCGGCGCGCGAGGCGCTGGACATCGTCCGGACGAACCCCGTCGACGTCGTCGTCACCGACATCCGGATGCCCGGCATGTCCGGCCTCGACCTGATGCGCGAAATCCGCCGGTCGTGGAAAAACATCCGCTGCATCCTTTTGTCCGGCTACAGCGATTTCGAATACGCGCGGTCGGGCATCCGCCACCAGGCCGACGACTACCTGCTCAAGCCGGTCGAGGACGACCAGCTGCTGGAAGCCGTCCGGCGCGCGCTCCGGCAACTCGACGAGCAATGGCGGCAGACGGTCTCGTATCAAAACCTGGAAGCGACGTTCAACGAAATGCTGCCGGTGTTGCAAAACGGCCTGCTGCTCGATCTGCTGCAGGGCCGGGTCGCGCCGTCCGCCGTCTCGCCTGAGAAGCTGGAGCGGCTGCGTCTAGCGTTTCGCATCGGCGAACCGGTCTGCCTCGCCCTCGTCCGCATCGAGGAAGACCTGCACGCCCGATTCGGCAGCGACGTCGGCCTTTTGGAATACGCCGTGCTGAAAATGGCGGACGAAATTTTTTCGGACGAATTTCTGATTTGGAGCGCGAAAGACCCGTACGGCTACCTCGCCGTCGCCATCCAGAGCCGGTCGCCGACGCAGGGGACGGCGGATGCGGACGGCTCGGCGGAGTTGGGCGGCTCGGCCGAAGCCTCGTTCGCCGAACGCCTCGAACGCAAGGCCGCGCAGCTGCAGCATTACGTCCGGGTGTACCTGAAAGGAACCGTCTCGCTGTTTATTCATCCGCAAGGGCGATTCCCGTTCGACCTGCGCGACATGTACGACCGCGCGGTATCCGGTTTCCGCCGGCTTATCGGCAGCGAGCGGGAACTGCTCGTCGTCGCCGGGCGCGACACCGCGGGACGGTCGGGCGAAACCGGACCGCTCGGCGCGCTGCACGACCCCCCGACGCTCGTGCACCTTTTGGAAACCGGCCAATGGGACGCCCTCGAAGAAAAATTGAAAAGCGCACTGGACGTCTGGGAACACCGCCTGGGCGGCTCGCACGAACACATGCTGGAAATTTATTTCACGTTCGTCAGCGCCCTAGCCTATTCGGTCCACAACGGGAAGCGGTGGCTGGAACAGACGCTCGGCGACGACTTCGAGCCGCTGGTCCGCGGGCCGAATTTCCGGACGGCGCGCCAATTCCGCGACTGGATGTTTCGCGTCGTCGGCAAATACCGCAACGAAGTCCAGACGGAAACCCGGTATTCGCGCTCGAACCTCGTCCGGCAAGTGCAGCAATACGTCGCCGACCATCTGGCCGATGCGACGCTGCAATCGATCGCCGCCCATGTCTACCTGAACCCGTCTTATTTATCGAAAATTTACAAGATGGAAACCGGCGAGGGGCTGCACGAATACATCCAGCGGATGAAAATGGAACGCGCGGCCCACTGGCTGAAATCCGGTGGCATGAAAATTTACGAGATCGCCGAACGGCTCGGCTACACGAAGACGAGTTATTTCATCAAGCTGTTCCGGGAGACGTACGGCATGACGCCTCAGGAGTACCGCAACAGCGTGGGGAGGTGAAGGGTGGCGCGTGCAAAGAAAAACAGACCGCACACCTTATAAGGCGTGCGGTCTGTTCTCTAGTCTTCGAAAAAATGACCTGTCGACCGTCGGCTATCGCCGCGACCACAGCGCCGGCACATTCGGCGGCTCCCATCTCGGCTGGGACGTGTGGGCCTGGATACAGATATAGATCACTCCGCCGTAAGTGACCTGATCGTTCACTTGATATGCGCGTCCGGCCGCCCAGAGCGACACGCTGTCCGTCGGCGACGGCGTCGGAGTCGGTGTCGGTGCAGGCGTCGTCCGCAGAATGCATTCCCCGTCGCCATCTCTTCCGCCCACACCTGCGTGATCCCGCGCGCGTCCGCCCCGCGCCAGGCGGCCAGCTCGCCGGTTACGCGCACGTGCCAGCGATACGTCACACCGGACGGCTGATCGACCGCTTGCCCGGACGCACCGCCGCTCGCCACCGCTCAGGCCGCCGGCAGCGCCGAAAACAACACCGGCCTCTTCCCCGACGCGCCTGTCGCGACGTCAGCCGCCGACGACCCGGCAACCGGAATAAGAGCCAACCCCGGCGACACGACAAACGCACAAAGGGCGGAGAAGACCACCGCGATTTTCAGAGCTGGACGACGGTCAAGACGCATCCGAAATTCTCCTCGCCCCTGTGTTTCCTGCCGGATCGGCAAAAAAACCCGACCGGCTTCTTCGCCGGCCCCCACGCTCGGAACATCGGCCGGCCCGGCCGGTCAAATTAAATACGAACACCGACGGGCCGACCCCGCTTTCGGGATCGGCCCGCCTCAGCTCACGTTACGGCGCCGGCACCAACCGCACATTGTCCAAATACAGATTATACGGCGTCTGCGGATTCGGATCTCCCGCGGCGGCCTTGCGCCCGAACCCGAACATCAACTTGTAGACGCCGTCCGTCGGCACGTTGAGCAGCACTTCGAACGTCTGCGCCGTTGTTAGGACGTTCACCGTTTTGGAATCCACCGGGACGTTGTTTTGCGACAGCTCGACGAGCACCGGCCGCTCCACGTCGCCGCGCATGTCGAACGTCAACCGGTACGTCCCTGCCGTCAGCTGGACGCCGTCCTTATAGAACTGAATATGCCACGCCTCCCAGCCGGGCTGAATGACGGTCGCCTTCACCTCGCCGTTTTCTGCGACGAACAGCGCCTTGCCCGCCCCCGGCTGGAAATCGCCCTGATTGTGGACGCGCCAGCCGGACAGGTCGTTCGTGAACCGAGCGTCGGTGATCGGGTTGTTGTCCACGGCCGGCTCGACGACTTCTCTCAGCACGACGTCGTCAAAATAGACGGTCTGCGTGACGGTGGGCGTCGTCCGACCGTTAAAATCGACGTTGCCGATGCAGAAATTCAGTTTGAGCGCGCCGCTTTCCGACGCGACGAATTGGTCGCGGTAGACGACGGCGGAATCGGCGGTGATGTCGAATTTCCGCTCGGGCGTCGGCCGTCCGGTGTACTCGAGCCGGATCGGGCGGTTCACAGTCGACCAGGCGCGGAAGGTCAGTTCATACGTTTTGCCAGCTTCGACCATAATATTTTCCTGGAAAAACTGAACACTCCAATTAAACGTTCCGATCGACGCGATGTCGACGGCGGCCGCACCCTCGCGCACGCTGACGGATGCGGCTCCGCCTTCGCCCGCCCAGAATCCCCATCCGCTCGTGCCTGCGGCGAAATCGCCGTTGACGACGAGATTGCCGCTGTCCGCGACGACCGTGTCGGTCACCGAAGCGTCCGCGTAGCCTTGGGCGGAGACGACGATCGTGTACGGCCCCGCCGCGGAGAACACGTCGCCCGCGATCGTGAGACGGCCCGCTTCCAACGTGTACTGTCCAGCAGACAGCGCCCGGCCGTTCACGATCACCGACCGGACGGCGGCGCGCCAGGCCGGATCGTCGGTAAACGAGACGACCATCGGCCCGCCGACGACGTTGCGTGCGGGATCCGCCCGCAAGTACGGCGGCCGCATCACGGGGGCGTCCTTCATCTCCAGCACGACGTCGTCGATCCAGATGTCGTGCGCGCCGAGCGGCGAGGCGCCCGACGGCTGGCCGAGCAGAAATTTCAGGCTGAGCGTCTGGTTCGTCGCCGGCCGGAATTCGTACGTAAACGTCTGCATCTCCGGCGTCAGCTGGACGCTCTGGCTGAGGAACCGCTGGTAGTTCGGATCGTCGACGACCGCCTCGATCGTTCGCGGAACCGACGACCGCGCCTTGAACGACAGCACGTACGTGATGCCGCCGGTAAACCGCATGTTTTCCTGGTTCAGCATGACCGACCACGGCTGAGAGCCTGCGCCCGCGACGGCGACATGCGCCTCCCCGCCGTCGGCGGAAAACGTCGCCGCGCCGCCATCGATCGCGTACGTTTTCCAGGCCTCCAGGCCGAGCGCGAAATCGCCGTTGACCAGCGGGAAAACGCTGACGCCGGTCAGATCGATGTTGTTCGTCGTCCGCACGAGCTTCACATCGTCGAGATAGACGTTGCCGGCCTCACCGCCGAACAGGAAGACGAGTCGGCCGTTTGCGTCGCTTGGGGCGTTCATGGCGAAATCGACCGTCTTCGTCTCCATGGCCGTCGTCAGCGGCACGGCGACCGGCGCCGCGTACTCGACCGAGCCGTCGGCGTTCCGCAGCGCGACGCGGATCGAGCGCGGCCGGTCGGAGCGCGCCTTGAACGTCAGCCGGTATGCGTTGTTCTGGAGCAGCTGGATGCCCGGCTGTCCGAGCGCGATCGCCTCCGGCGACGTGCCGGCGTCGCGGATCGCGACGGCAAGCTCGCGCGCATCCGGATCGACCGAGGCGGAGGCATCCGCGCCGTTCGTCGCAAAGTGCCAATACGTCATCCGGTCCATGCGGCCGAGATCGAACGTGCCGTTGTACACGTGATTGCCGTCGGCCAGCGGCGTTTTCGGGCCATCCGGGTACGGGTCCGGCGCCGTCGTCTCGGTAACGCGGACGTTGCCGATCCAGACGCCGGCCGTGTTCAGCCCGACGTTGAATTCGAGCCGGGCGAGAACGTCCGTGTCGCGCGTCATCTGGAACACTTTTTCATACCTCTGCAATTGCGTGGAAAGCGGAATGTCCCACACGTCGGAATACGTCGTCCATCCGCGCTCCGCCCCGCCGCCGAACTTGACGCTGATCGATCGGTCGGCGGACGCCTTGGCGTCGAACGTCAGCCGGTACCAGCGGCCTTTACCCAGCGTGACGTTCTGGATGAGCTGCACCGCATGCACGGCGTTGCCGGGCGAAGTGACGTTGATTTTCGCGAACGGGACGCCGCCGACGCTTTCGACCGCGACGGTGCCGGCGCCGCCGAACGTGTTGATGTGGACGAAGTTCCAATATTGCGTGTTGAGCGGCGTATCCGGCGCCGTGATTTCCGTAAAGCCACGTTCGTACCGCGCGTCGTATACCAGATTGCCGTCGACGGGCTGTTTCGCGTTGGCGGGCAGCGGCTCCGGCGCGATTACCGGTTCCGTCGGCGTCCGGTACGGCCGGCCGGTCAGCTCGTAGACGCGCACGTAGTCGACTTCCATGCGCGCCGGGAACATCGAGGCGTCGGGCACCCTGCCGCCGTCGAAGTTGCCGCCGACCGCTAAGTTAAGAATGATGTAAAACGGCTGGTCGAACGGAGCCGGATACGCGTATTTCGCCGGTTGCCCGGGACCGATGCTGTCCCAGTTGTTGAGCGTCTGATACAATTGCCCGTCGACGTACCAGCGCAGTTCGCCGGGTTCCCATTCCAAGCTGTAGACGTGAAAATCGCCGATGTCCGTTCCTTCAGGAAAACGGTAAGTCGCGCCCGACGACTTGTTGTTCGGCCAGGTGCCGCCGAAGTGGATCGTGCCGCTGACTTCGCCGGGCAGCCGGCCACGCGCTTCCATAATGTCGATTTCGCCGGAAGCGGCCCATCCGCCGTATATGCTGTCCTTCGGCATGAGCCAGAAGGCCGGCCAGAAACCTTGTCCCTTCGGCATGCGAATGCGCGCCTCGAACTTGCCGTATTTTTTCGAAAACGTCGGCTGCGTAAACAGCCGCGCGGATGTGTACGGCTTGCCGCCGAAACCGTCGTTGCGGGCCTCGATGATGAGCTTGCCGTCCTGTACATAGGCGTTCTCCGCGCGATAATACTGCTGTTCGTTGTTGCCCCAGTCGACGAGGCCGTACTGCGAGCCGGTGCCGAGCTGGTATCCCCATTTGTCCAGATCGACGCCGTTTGCGTCCGGACGGGAGGCCGTCCCGTCGAATTCGTCGGCCCAGACGAGCGTCCACATCGGCTGACCGGAACCGCCCGAACCACCGGAAGATCCGCCGCCCGGCGTCGCCACGTCCGTCGAATCGCCGGCCGAACTTGCGGGCGGGCGGCCACCGGCGACGGAACCGATCGTCCCTTTGCCGGTCCGCGCGCCGTTGACGACGACCTCGTCCGCCTCATTCACCAGCCGCCGGATTTCGCCGACGGCGGACACGCTTGTTCCCTTCGCGCCGCTCATGATGCGCATTTCCTCTACCTTCCCGTCGCCGGAAACTTCCACCGTCGCTTTCGTCTCGACGCGGACGGCATCGACGCTCGTCCCGTCCCCCACCACAAACCGGACGGCAGCTTCCTTCCGCGCGATCACGACCGACCGGACCGTCGATCTCAGCAGCCGAACGCTGTGTTCACCGCCGCCTTCGATCCACAGCGTTCCCCCGATCCGGACGCCGTCGAGCACGACGTCGCCGTCACCGACGCCGGTTGTCAAGAGCACGTCGCCGTTCACAACAGCGTCGCGCAGCGTCACGCCTCCGGTATTGACAAGGACGCGGCCGTCCGTCTCGATCGGGCCGTACACGCCGCTTCGGTTCAACACGTTCGGCACGATCCGGTCGACCAACGCCACCGCTTCCGCCCGCGTCAGCGGCTGTTTCGGACGAAGCGTCCGGTCGGAAAATCCCTGTAGATAGCCCTTCTCCGCCATCGCGGCAAGCGCCGATGCGGCGTACGCGGCTACGTCGCCCGCGTCGGCGAACGCGCCGAGAGCCGTTTTCGCGTCCGAAACGGCGTTCAATCGAAACAGACGCGCCAAAATGTGAGCCGCTTCTTCGCGGCTAATCGGCCGATCCGGCAGAAAACGGCCGTCCGGATATCCTTCGATGTACCCCGCCTTCCGAGCGGCGGCGACATCCGCGGCATACCACGCATCCGGCGCGACATCGGCAAACGTCGTATCCAAACCTGCGCCTAAACTTGCGCCTGAGTCTGCGCTCGATCCTCCGCCCGAGCCTGTCCCGGATCCGCCGCCCGTCCCGGCCGACAGCCCGAACAGGGTGTTGACGATCCGGACGAACTCCGCCCGCGTCAACGGCCGGTCCGGTCGAACCGTCCCGTCCGGATAGCCGGTCAAAAGTCCGAGCTCCGTCCATTTGGCGATCGTTCCGGCCGCCCAATGCCCCCGGGCGTCCTTCGGCAAGGTGCCGTCCGCGTGCGCCGGCGGCGGAACAACGTTCAGCAACAAAGCCGCGCAAGCCAACACGGCCAGCCATCGCTTCCGCATCGTTCGCTCCCCTTTCCATGCGTCATGGTAATCGGTTTCACGGTTGAGTATCGCACGGCGGACACCAGCGAGAAAATGCCATACTTTTTGGACGGATGTCGTTTTTTTGCGAAGTTGCCGCCGGGGGCGTGCGACACCCTTGACAGCGGTTTCACCGGTCGGTACGCTGGTTAACGCCGGACGCGAAAAGGGGGTTGCCGGTCGACCATGCTGCGCAGGACGCCGCTGTTCGTCCAGATGATCGCGGGATTCTCGTTCATCCTGCTGGCCGTCGTCGCCGCCGCCGTCTATTCGTCGTACCAGACGTCCTCTTATCTACTTTTGGAAAACGCCGGCCGCTACCTGAACGAGTCCGTCCGGCAAATCATGGGCAAACTCGACGTCCTATTCACCGAATACGACCATTTCACGCAAATGGTCGCCTTTAACCCGACGCTTCAGCAATATTTGTCCGAAGTCGCATTCGGGCGGAACACCGACAAAAGCGCTTACGAAATCACGCGGTTTCTCGCCGACCAGAACCGATACCTCGGCATGCGCGCGATGAACATCCTTCACCTGACGGACGTCCGCGGCGGATTTTACTCTCCGTCCGTTACCGCATCGCTTCTATGGAAACGGGAAGCCGACATGGCCGGGCAAGCCTGGTATCCGCTCGTCGAACAGGGGCGCGGCCGGATGCTTTGGTTTTCGGATGCAATCTGGAACGGCGGCCACGCCCAGGCGGTAATCGGTGCTCGCCGAATCAACGACTTGCAGACGCTCGATAAACGCGGCCTGCTGATCGTCGCGTTTCCCGTCACCCAGCTCGAGTCGGCCGTCGGACCGGTCCGGCTCGGCAATGCCGCGGACGTTCAGATCATCGACCGGTTCGGCCGCGTCGTCTACTCCACGCGTCCCGAGGAGATCGGCCGGAAAGCCGACGCCGGGCTTACCGCCGAACTCGCACGCCGACCGAACCGGCCGGTGAAATGGACGGACGGCGGCGAGACGATCTTCGTGTTTCAAGCGCAGTCCGAATACAGCGGTTGGCGCGTGCTGGCGTTCATCCGCCCGAACGTCGCCTTCCGCGACCTCGACCGAATCGGGCGAAACGCCGTGACGACCGTCCTGAGCGGATGGGCGGCCGCGTTCGGACTGTCCGTCTTTTTCGCCTGGACGCTCGTGCGGCCGATCCGCGACATGGCCAAGCGGCTGCGACGGATCAACCGAGGATCGCTCGAACCGCTGCCCGACCGGGCGAACAGTTTGGAAATTTCCGTGCTAAAAGAAAGTTTCAACCGTATGATTCGCGATCTGGACGAGACCATCCGGGATCTCGCCCGCAAACAATTGTCGGAAAAACAGGCACAACTGGCGGCGCTCAAGGCGCAATTCCGCCCCCATTTCCTGTACAACTCTCTGAATTCGATCTATTGGTCCCTGCTCGACGCCGGCCACACGAAACAGGCGGAGATGGTGCTGGCGCTCAGCGAACTGATGCGGTACAGCATTCAGCCGGGGTCGGAATGGGTGACCGTCGCCGAAGACGTCGAACAGCTGCGCCGGTTTCTGCTCATCGCCAAACTGCGCTACGGCGAAAGGCTGCAGGCGGACGTCGAGGTCGACCCCGACGCGCTCAGGCTGAAAATGATGAAACTTTTGCTCCAGCCGCTGGTGGAAAACGCCATCACCCACGGCCTGGAACCGAAAAAAGGCCCGTGGCGCCTGCGTGTCCGCATCCGGCTCGTCGACGCATCGCTTCACTTCGTCGTGGAAGACAACGGCGTCGGCATGCCGGAAGCGGTTCGACAGCGCGTGCTGACGGACGCTTCCGGCGCCGGCGACCGCCCTTTTCATACGGGCATCGGACTCGCCAATCTGCGCGAACGCATCAAGCTGCTTTACGGCTTGCCCGACGCCCTGCGCCTCGACGAAAGCGAATGGGGCGGACTGAAAGTCGAAGTGACGCTGCCCGCGGACATCAGGGGGTGACGGCGATGAAACGGTTGGTCCGAATCCGGCGCGCGTTAGCCGTCCTGTCGATCGTCTCGTTCGTCGCCGCGTCCTCAGCCGGATGCGCGTCCGTCGCCGATTCAATCGATCCCGACCGCCTGAGCGTTCCGGCGGAACAAAACCGGCCCATCCGCCTGACCGTCTGGCTGTACGAGCGGACCGGGCTCGAACCGTTTCTGGAGCGGTACGCCCGGGAACATCCCGACGTCCGGATCGAATGGTTCGTTTCCCAGTTTGAAGACGTGCACAACCATCTGCAAACCGCTTTTGCGGCGGGATCGGGCGCTCCCGACGTCTGCCTGATCGAAGTCAGCTTCATCGAACGGTTCAAACGATTTCCTGATTACTTTTACAACCTCGCGGACTTCGGCGCTGCGTCGCTTCGCGACGACTACCTCGACTGGAAGTGGCGTCAGGCGACGAGCGCCGACGGCGGGTTCGTGTTCGGTTTGCCGACCGACATCGGCCCGATGGCCATGCTGTATCGCCCGGAACGGTTCGAGCGGGCGGGATTGCCGGCGGACCGCGAATCGGTCGCCCGGATGATACGGACGTGGGACGATTTTTTGCGCGTCGGCGAACAGATCCGGAAACAAACCGGCAAGCCCGTCATTTCGAACATTCACGAACTTTACCAGGCGATCCTCGGACAGTCGCAGCGGCAATACTTCGATCCCGCCACGGGAGAACTGATCATGGCGTCCAACCCGGAAGTGCGTCGCGCATGGGATTACGCCGTCCGCGCCTATCGGCTCGGATTGTCGGCAGGCTTGCAGACGTGGCAGCCGGAATGGGCCGAGGCGCTGGCCGACGGAGGATTCGCCGTGCTGCTTTCGCCGTCCTGGATGCTGAATTACGTCAAAACGAACGCACCTGAAGCCGAAGGCGACTGGGACGTCGCGGCGATGCCCGGCGGCGGCGGCAACCGCGGCGGTTCGTTTCTGACGATCCCGAAAGAAAGCGGGCACCCGAAAGAAGCCTACGACCTCGTCCGCTGGCTGACGTCGCCGGAAATTCAGCTGGAACTGTACCGCCGCGAAAACAATTTCCCGTCCGCGCGCGTCGTCTTCGACGACCCGATCGTCCGCGACAAACGCGATCCTTTTTTCCGCAACGCTCCGGTCGGCCGGCTGTTCGCAGACTCCGCCCGGCGATTGAAACCCGCCTACGAAGGGCCGTATCAGTTCGTCGTCGTGACGGCCGTCGAATCGGTGCTCTACAAAGTCGAACGCGGGGAGCTGGCGCCGGAACAGGCGTGGAACGAGGCGGTCTCACTCGTGCGGAAGCAACTGTCCGCCGTCGGCGCCAGCGCTTTCATCCGGGAAGAAGGGAGGAACAACCCGCCGTGAACATTTTGCTGGTGGACGACGAGCCGCCGGTGCGCCGGTCGATGGCGCGGGCGATCGCGCGTGCGTTCGGCGACCGGCATCGGGTGGACGAGGCCGAAGACGGCGAAGAAGCACTGGACATGCTGGAAAGACAGCCGTACGATCTCGTCGTGACCGACATCCGCATGCCGGCCGTCGACGGCATGGCGCTGTCCAGAGCGATCGCCGAGCGGTATCCCGACACGATCGTCGTGCTGCTGACGGGCTACGCCGACTTCCAATACGCCCGCGAGGCAATCCGGCTGCATGTCTACGATTATCTGCTCAAACCGGTATCCGTCGACGTCCTCTGCGAACTCGTGCAAAAAATCGAGCGGGAAACGGCCGAACGCCGCCGCCGGACCGAAATCGAGCGACTGCGGCTGAATGACCTGCTGGAAAAACGGGTGCGCGACCTGTTCTACGAGCTGCCGGTTCCTTATTGTGACACCGCCCTCTTTCCACCGTTTAAAACTATCGCTGTGCTGGCGTTCGCCTTGCCGGCCGACGCCCGGGAAGACGGGTTCGTCCGGTTCGCCGCCCGCAACATCGTCGCCGATGTTCTGTCCGCCTGGGGAACGCCCGTCGTCGTCGCGGAAGATCTGCAGCTGATCGCCGTGCTGTTCATTTCCAACGCAACCGTCCCTCCGCCGGAGCAAATGGCGGCCGAAGCCGCCCGCGCGCTGAAAGCGTACCAATGCATCGACGCCGGGGCGACCGCCGGCTTAACGGTCGCGCGGCTCGAAGACGTCTGCGAAGCCGTCCGCCGCTGTCTCGAACAGCTTGGCGACCGGCATGACCCACCGGAGGCCGCGCTGCCCGACGACGCCGTCCACCGGCTAGTTCGGCAAGCCCAGGCGATCATCCGCGCCGAATACGCCTCCGACCTGACCCTGGCGCAGCTGGCCGAGCGGCTCTACGTTCATCCGAACTATCTCAGCACGCTGTTTCGGCGCGAAACCGGCGTGACGTTCAGCCAATATCTTACGCAAGTACGCATCGAAAATGCGAAAAAACTGCTTCGCGAAACCGAGCTGAAAATTTATCAGATTTGCGACCGCGTCGGTTACACCGACCAGGCGCATTTCAGCCGCGTCTTCAAAGCGATGACCGGCCTCACCCCGTATGAATACCGTGAGCAGAACGCTTCATTCAGCATCGAGCGCGGCGACATATCTGATCCCGCGGCCGACTCCTGAAATTGAGTCAAAAAATGCGAAACCCGCCTCATTTCGCCGTTTTCCCGAAACCGCTAGACTAAAAAGGCAGACGCCCTTCCGGAAGGGGCTGCCCAAAATCACGAAAGGCAAAGGGGATCGACGACATGAGGCGTTTGCTTTTGTCCGCACTGGCGCTTTCAGCCGCGCTCGGCATCGCCGCCTGTGGTTCCGGCGCCAAGACGCCGTCCGGCGACACCGGGGGGACCACGAAAGAAGCTCCCGCCGCCGCGTCGCCGGGCGCCGACAAACAGCAGACCGTCAACCTGACGATGTGGCTGTTTACGGGTACCGGTCTTGAGGATTTCGTCAAGCAATACGAGAAAGATCACCCGAACATCCGCGTCAAAATCCAGCAGCAGGAATACGGCGACCACCACAACAGCCTGGTGACGGCGTTGGCCGCCGGCAGCGGCGCGCCGGACATCGCGCTCGTCGAAATCGGCTACATCGACCGGTTCAAGGCCGACCCGAGCAAATTCTACAACCTGGCCGAACTCGGCGCCGACAAAATCATGGACCGTTACCTGGAGTGGAAACGAGTGCAAGCGTCTAGCGCCGACGGCAAATTCATTTTCGGCATCCCGACCGACATCGGCCCGATGGCGATGATGTACCGGCTCGACATTTTCGAACAGGCCGGACTGCCGACGAACCGCGACGAAGTGACGCGCCTGATCGACTCGTGGGAGAAATTCATTGAAGTCGGCAAGACGATCAAGGCGAAAACCGGCAAGCCGATGATCGACGCCGCCAACTCGGCCTACGACGTCATCAAGGGCCAGCTGACCGAACATTATTTCGACAAAAACGGCAACCTGATCGTCGAGACGAACCCGGGCATCCGCCGCGCCTACGATCTCGCCGTCAAAATGGCGCAGGAAGGCCTGACGGCCAAAATCGCGCAATGGTCACCGGAATGGAGCGCCGGCATGAACAAAGGCGACTTCGCCGTCCAGCTCGCGCCGGCCTGGATGATGAGCTTCATGCAGACGAACGCGCCGGACTCCAAGGGCAAATGGGACGTCGCGCTCATGCCGGAAGGCTCCGGCAACTGGGGCGGCTCGTTCCTGACGATCCCGAAAGAAAGCAAACACCCGAAAGAAGCGTTCGAACTCATCTCCTGGCTGCTCGCGCCGGAACAGCAACTGGCGCTCTTTAAGAAAAACGGCAACTTCCCGTCCACGCCGAGCGTCTACGACGATCCGGCGATCAAAGATTTCAAAAACCCGTTCTTCAACAACGCGCCGGTCGGCCAAATCTACTCCGAGGCGGCGAAAAAAGTCGTGCCGGTCTATTACGGCCCCGACTACATCACCGTCGACACGCCGATCAAAAACGCGATCACGGCCGTCGAGCGCAACAACCGCAATCCGGATGAAGAATGGAAGAAAGCGATCGAGGAAATCAAGCGCGCTTTGAAGAAATAACCGAAAACCTATTTTGCGGTCGGAAGCGAAAACCGGCGCCGCGCGCGTCGGTTTTCGCTTGCCCGCGCCGCGCGCGAGGTGATCCCGCTCCATGCAATCCGCCCGCATCCGGCGGCGCTGGTGGCAAACCCAGACGTTCCGGGACCACGTCTCCGGGTACTTGTACGTGGCGCCGTTTGTCGCCGTGTTTCTGGCGTTTCAGCTGTTTCCGATTCTTTATACCTTTTATGTATCGCTTTTTTCGTGGAAGGCGATCGGCGGACGCGAGTTTCTCGGCTTCCGCAATTACGTCTGGCTGTTCGCCGACGACCCGAAATTTTGGCGGTCGGTCATGAACACGTTCACGATCTGGTTTTTGTCGACCGCGCCGCAGCTTTCCCTCGCGCTCGTCCTGGCCAAGGCGCTCGACCGGAACATCCGCGGTTTGGCCGTTTTCCGGCTCGGCGCGTTCATGCCGAACATCACGTCGCTCGCCGCGATCGCGATTATTTTCAGCGGTATCTTTTCCCGCGACTACGGCATCGTCAACTGGGTGCTGTCCTGGTTCGGCGCAGACAAAATCGACTGGGTGGCCGGCTACTGGACCGCACAGATCGCCGTCGCGACGATGGTGAATTGGCGATGGACGGGATATAACGCGATCATCTATCTGGCCGCCCTGCAGACGGTGCCGCGCGAGCTGCATGAGGCGGCGATTCTCGACGGCGCTTCGGCCGTCCGGCGGTTCATCGAGATTACAATTCCGATGATCCGTCCGGTCATTCTGTTTACGGTCATGCTGTCGACGATCGGCGGCATGCAGCTGTTCGTCGAACCGTTCCTGTTCAGCGGCGGCTACGAGGGCGGCGCGCGCAATCAGGTGCTGACGATGACGCTGTACATGTATGCGACGGGTTTCCGCGACTACAGCTTCGGCTACGCCTCGGCGATCTCATGGGTGACGTTCCTGATCATCGTCCTGTTCGTCGCCGTCAACTACTCGCTGGCGCGCCGCATCCGCTCGGCCGGCTGACGGCGCCACTCGTTCAAAAGGAGGTCGAACCGATGTCCGCGGTAACGCGCCGGGCGTTCGGAAACGCCGCGGCTTACCTGTTTCTTTCGCTGACGTTCGTCGTGTCCGTCTTTCCATTTTATTGGATGTTCGTGCTCGCCACGCGCACGACCGCCGACACGAACCGGTTCCCGCCGGTCGTCGTGCCCGGCGGCCGGTTCGCCGAAAACGTCGGCCGCGTATTCGAAAACATCGACTTTTTCCGCGCGCTCGCCAACACCGTCGTCGTCGCGACGGTCGACACGGCGGCGACGCTGTTTTTCTCGTCGCTGGCGGCGTTCGCGCTCGCCTGCCTGCGTTTTCGCGGACGGCAGGTTATCTTCTGGTTCATCGTCGGCACGATGATGTTGCCGAACGCGCTCGGCGTCGTGCCGCTCTACCTGCTGATGACGAAGCTCGGGTGGGTCAACTCGCTGAAAGCCGTCATTGTGCCCGGACTCGTCAGCGCGTTCGGCGTTTTCTGGATGAAACAGTACGCCGAACAGGCCGTCCACCCGGAATTGATCGAGTCGGCACGCATGGACGGATGCGGCAACTTCGCGACGTACGCGCGCATCGTCCTGCCGCTCGTCGCCCCGGGGCTCGCGACGCTCGGCCTTCTGTCGTTCATGTTCTGCTGGAACGACTTCGTCTGGCCGCTCATCGTGCTCAAGGACGACGCCGTCATCACGATCCAGATCGCGCTGCGCAAGCTGGTATCCGTCTATTATCGCGACAACGCGATGATCATGGCCGGCACGTTTCTGGCGACACTGCCGCTTCTCGTCGCCTTTCTGCTGTTTAACCGGCACATCGTCGCCGGCGCGACGGAAGGCGCCGTCAAGGGGTGAGGGGCGATGAGCATCCGGGCGCGGCTGTCCGTGCTGCTCGCCGGCATGTCGCTTTCCCTCATCCTGACCGCCGCATCGGCCGTCGTGTCCCTGAACGACTTAAACGCCCGCATGAACGAAGTGTACGACCGGAAACTCGCGGCGATGGAGCTGAGCCAGCAACTCAAAACAGCGATGGCCGACCTGAACCAGTACCTGATCGTCTCGTCGCGGCAGATGAAGGCGGGGCTCACCTACTTCCAAGACGAAATCCGTCAGCGCAAGGAACGCGTCCACACCATTCTCGGACAAATCGACGCCATGGCGTCCGCCGATCCGCAAACGGCGGAATTCGTCGCCCAAATGAAGGACGGATGGCAAAAGTTTCTTTCCAGTTCTGAAGAATTGGAAGACGCCATCGTCTCGACCGACTTCAACCGGTTCATCGCCCGTTACCAGACGGCGTTGCGCGAGATCAACCAGGTTCTGGTCAATGCCGATATGCTTTACAAGATGAAAAGCGAAGAAGTGTCCGCATCCCGGAACTACATCCGCCAGGCCAAAAACCGCGCCGTCAGGGCGTCCGCCCTCGTTTTTCTCGTCGCGTGGGCGGCGATCGGCGCGTACGGATTTCTCACCTATCGCAACATTTCCCGCCGTCTGCGGAAACTGGTGCGCGTCAACGCACAGATCGCCACGGGCGACCTGCGCGTTCCGCCGATGAAGGAAGGCCGCGACGAAATCGGAACGCTCGCCCAGAGCGCCAACCGGATCGTCCGGAACCTGACCGCCATGATCGCCGACACCCAGCAGTCGGTGCTGCGCATGACGGCAAGCGTCGAACAGGTCGGCCGTTCGATCGCCGAAGCGTCGACCGCCGCTCGGACGATCGCCGGCAACGTCAGAGACATCGCCGTCGGAACGGCCGAACAGGCAAAAGCACTTGAACAGTCGCTGGAAGCCGTCACGCGGCTGGAAGCGTCTGTAACGAACATTTCTGAAATCGTCGCCGATCTTCAGAAAAATACGGAATCTTTAAATGAAACCGTAAACCTCGGCGCTTCCGAACTGTCCGCCACCGCCGCCCATATCGACACCGCCGTCGACGCCCAGCGCGCGGTCGTCGAAGCGTTCGATCGGCTCGGGCGCGAGCTCGGGCAGATCAAACAGTTTTCCGAGCGCATCTCCCGCATCGCCAAAAACACGAACATACTGGCGATCAACGCTTCGATCGAGGCGGCGCGCGCGGGAGCGCACGGAAGGGAGTTCGCCGTCCTGGCCGCCGAGATTCGCCAGCTTTCCATGGAAACGACACAGACCGCCAAGGACGTCACCGATCTCGTCGTGCAGAACGAGCAAAAAATCGCGGAAGTCCGGCAACATTTGTCGCAAACGGCCGACAGCTCGCACCGCAGCCGGCAGGCGTTCCTGTCCGCCTGCGATATTTTCCGGGAAATAAGTCGGTTGTTCCGCGAAACGAACGAAAAACTGAGCGACGTGTTCGGCCGCATCGACGACATTTTGCGGCAAAGCCGGTCGATCTCCGGCCGCCTGTCGGAGATCAGCTCCGTCTCCGAACAAATCTCGGCGGCCATGCAGGAAATCGACGCCTCGGTCGACCGGCAGGCGCAGCACTTTCGGGAAATCGCCGAAGCGGCCGACGTGCAGACCGCCCAGGCCGATCTCGTCCGGCGATGCGTCGCGCAATTCGCCGTCGGCGACAACATCTGAACTTTCGTCAAAAGATATGAAATCGCTCTCATGGACATCGGATTGCCGCCGTTTATACTGATTCTTGAAAAAACCCGAACAGTAAGGAGAGATCAACATGGTGTTCGGACACACCCATTCCCGCCGCGCGTGGCTCGTCCTACTGGCGCTCGCGACGCTCTTCGCGGCCGCCGCCGTCTACCTGCCGCGCGCCCTGCCGGTCGCCGACGCGGCCGTGCCCTCGTACTCCGGATGGACGCTCATCTGGAGCGACGACTTTAATGGCCCAGCCAATACCGGCGTCGACACGACGAAATGGATCTACGACACCGGCACCGGCTATCCCGGCGGTCCCGCCAACTGGGGCACCGGCGAAATCGAGACGATGACCAGCAGCACCGCCAACGTCTTTCAGGACGGAGCCGGCAACCTGAATATCAAGCCGATCCGCGACGCAAGCGGCAACTGGACCTCCGGACGCATCGAGACGGTCCGCACCGACTTCCAGCCGCCCGCCGGCGGCGTCATGCGCGTCGAGGCGCGCATCCAGCTGCCGAACGTCACCGGCGCTTCCGCGCAAGGGTATTGGCCGGCGTTCTGGATGCTCGGCGCGCCGTTCCGCGGCAACTACTGGAACTGGCCGAGCATCGGCGAAATCGACATCATGGAAAACGTCAACGGCGCCAACACCGTCTGGGGGACGTTCCACTGCGGTGTGACGCCGGGAGGTCCGTGCAACGAAACGTCGGGCATCGGCGCCAGCCGCTCCGGCTTCTCGCCGTCGCTGCAATCGGCGTTCCACACGTATCGCGTCGAATGGGACCGCAGCGTGTCGCCGGAAGAAATCCGCTGGTACGTCGACGACGTCCAGTACCACACGGTGCGCGCTAATCAGTTCGATGCGACGACGTGGCAAAACGCGACCAACCACGGCTATTTCATCATCCTGAACGTCGCGATCGGCGGCGGCTGGCCGGGCAACCCGACGTCGTCGACCGTCTCCGGCGCGCCGATGAAAGTCGACTACGTCGCGGTCTGGACTAAAAACGGCGGCACGTCTCCGACGCCGACACCGTCGCCCACGGCAACCCCGACGCCGACTCCCAACACCGAGTACACGTTCGGGGTCGACAACCTGAGCGGTACGCAGGCGCTCGTCTGGTTCAAGCCGAACGGCTGGACGGCCAACTACGTCATCCTGCACTATATCGTGCCCGGCCAACCGCAACAAAACGTCTACATGACGTATAACAGCTCGACGGCGCGCTGGGAGTACACCGTCAGCGGCATCAGTTCCGGACAGACGCTGCAGTACCAGTTCACGTACAACAAAAACGGTCTGCAGTATGACACCACTTGGTTCAGCTGGACGAAACCTTAATGAAATGATTTGATCAAACGGTTTTTTTCCGGGCCGATCTGAAAAAGACCCGCTTCCCGGCGGGGCTTTTTTCGTTTTTCAGACACAGACGGACGGCCTGGAAGTATGGTATCTTTTTCTTGTAAACCTTTTTTCAACCTTGTGAAAGGAGTGTCTTGCAATGACCGAACCGAAACCTTCCCGCATCGCGATCGTCGGTACCGGCATGGTCGGCGCGACGACGGCGTACACCCTGCTTTTGCGCCAGCGGGTCACCGAACTCGTCCTGATCGACGCCAACCGCGACAAGGCGCTCGGCGACGCGCTCGACATGAACCACGGCCTGCCGTTCGTCGGCCAGACGAAAATCTGGGCGGGCGACTATCCCGACTGCGCGGACGCCGACATCGTCATCATCGCCGCCGGAGCCGCCCAGAAACCCGGCGAGACGCGCCTCGACCTCTTGAAGCGAAACGCCGGCATTCTGGAAGACATCATCGAACGCGTAACGGCGCACAACCGAAACGGGATCCTGCTCGTCGCCACCAACCCCGTCGACATTCTCGCCTATTTGTGCTGGAAAAAGTCCGGCTGGCCCGCGCGCCGCGTCATCGGCTCGGGAACGCTGCTCGACAGCGCCCGCTTCCGGTATTTGATCGGCCAGGCGCTCCGGATCGACCCGCGCCACGTCCACGCCCACATCGTCGGCGAGCACGGCGATTCGGAAGTGCCGCTGTGGAGCACCGCCAACGTCGCCGGCAAGACGGTCGAGCTGTCCGAAGCGGAGCGCCGCCGGATTTTCGAGGAAACGCGCGACGCCGCTTACGAGATCATCCGCGCCAAAGGGGCGACCTATTACGCGATCGCGCTTGCGCTCGACCGAATTTGCGCCGCGATCCTGCGCGACGAAGCGGCGGTGCTGCCCGTTTCGACGTTGGCTGACGGCTACCGCGGCATTTCCGATGTGTATCTCGGCCTGCCGTGCGTCGTCGACCGGACCGGCGTTCGCGAGATCATCGATCTGCCGATGACCGCCGAGGAAGAAGCCCTGCTCAAGGCATCGGCCGCGAAACTGCGCGAACGGATCGACGAGATGCTCGCTTGATCCCGAGAAGTCGAAGTACAAAATTTTTCTGTCAATTCTGTGAGTTTATCCAGTCGATTTCGTTCGGTTTCAGTAGTCTGCATTTTATACTTTATTCCAAAGGAGGTGAACATGATGAACCGGATCGAACTTCTGAAAGACCCTGTGCTGAGGCACAAACTGGCGGTGTCGACCGATCAGCCGGCCGGCTTCGTGCTCGACGAAATCGAGGAGAACGAAGCGTGCGTTCGGGAACTCGCCAGCGGAGGCAACGCGTCGGACCTCAGCAAGAGACTAGGGAATACGGGCAGCTACTGTACACTCACGAAGGAATGTCAATGGATTTGCCAAATTATCCCGTAATCCCTCTCTTCTGAAAGCCGATACGGCGGATCGAGACCGGAAAGGGCGATCCGCCGTATCGAAGCAGGACGGACGTCGTTTCGTCGAATTTGCGGGGGGCGGTGAAAAAAGGTGAGCATCACCGAAACGGATGTCGTCTCATATTGGATGTCCCTCTTTCCAGGCTTGCGCGACGTCGGTATGCTCGAACGCATGTTCGTGGACATCGGCGGAAAGACGCTTGAAGCGATGTTGCGGGAAACCGCGGCGGCAAGCGTCCCGTCCGCGATGAAAGGAAACTTTTTCGCCTCGGAAGACCGTCTGGATGTCCGTTGGCCCGATCCGTTTTGGCCGCTCTACGAGCCGATCATCCGCGAACACGCCCTCGGGTGGCGGGATTTTCTCCACGATGCTCGGCACGCGGCCGACCCGGATGCTCTGTTTGAGGAATCCGTCCTCGAACTGGCCGAACAGTTGGCGCAGATGGCGCTTCGCGTCGTCATCGTCGAACTGCATGCGGCCAAACTCGCAAACCGCCTCTCCGGAGCGACGCCCGAAGAGCGATTCGGGCACTTCGTTCGGAAACTCGAGCATGAGCCGGATTTCTTGGGCGCCCTGTACGGCGAATATCACGAACTCGTCCGGTTGATGCGCCTTAAGTCGCATACATATTTTCATCATTTAAAAGAAGTTTTGGAGCGTACCGAAGCTAGACGCACCGCCCTCGCGCGAGCGTTCAACGCCGGGCGGCCGCTCGGGCGGTTGTGCGGCATTCGCGCCCATCTCGGCGATTCTCACCGCGGCGGGCGATCCGTCGTTCGACTCCGTTTCGAATGCGGAACGAATCTTGTCTACAAGCCGCGGAGCCTCGAGGCCGAACGGGCATTCGCATCGCTCGTTGACTGGCTCAACGAACAGGCCCCGCCGGGTTGGAGAGGGTTGCGCGCCGCCGAAACCTTGGCGGAGGACGAGTACGGTTGGATGCGCTGGGTCGAAAACCGTCCGTGCGCCGATGAGACGCAAATCCGTTCTTTCTACATACGGGCCGGTCATTTGCTCTGTCTGCTGTATGCGCTGAGCGGCCGCGACATCCATCATGAAAACGTGCTGGCGGACGGCGATTGCCCGATTCCCGTCGATCTCGAGTCGCTGTTGCATCCGCTTCTGCCGAGCATGTTGCCGAATGCGCGGACCGACGCGGAACGACGGGCGTGGGAAATCGCCTTGACGTCGGTCCAGTCGGTCGGGTTATTGCCGACGTTTATCACCGGAGCTACCGAAGAAGGGACGATTCGGGCCGAAGTCGGCGGACTCGGCGCCGAAACCGAACAATTTTCGCCCTTTCTTGCGTACACCATACGCCATCCCGGCACCGACGGGATGAAACTTGAAAAAACGCGGGCCGTGATCGCGCAGCACCGCAATCTTCCCGTATGGAGCGGCCGTCCGCAATCCGCCGACCGTTACGTCGGCGAAATCGTGACCGGATTTCGGACGCTTTACGAGTGGATCGCCGAAAACCGGGAAACGTTCGCCGCCGAGGTCGAAAACCAGTTTTCGGCGGCCCGGTGTCGCGTCATCTTCAGGCCGACTTACCTGTATTCGCAATTGTTGCGCACGGGATATCATCCGGACATGCTTCGCAATCCGGTGCACCGTCGGGTGCTGTTTCACCGGCTCGGCCTGGCCGCCGAACGAATCCCGAAATCGGTAGTCCGAGCGGAATACGAAGACATGCTGGACGGCGACGTACCGTATTTCACCATGAACGCCGACGACACTACGGTTTTCGATTCCAGCGGCCGTCCGCTCTGTCGTTTGCCGGTCGCGGCGCCGCTCGAAACGGTCAAAGCAAAAATTTCCCGATTCGGCGCCGAAGACGTGATCCTCCAAACCAACATGATCCGAACGTCGTTTCTCGTCAAAGCGGGAGCGCTTCGCGTGGAAAATACGCCGGTTCGCCTGGTCGGCAGACCGCTGCGAAATGCGGAAAATATCGGGAGAATCCTGGAGGAGTTTCCCATACTGCTCGGCGAATATCTTATATCGACCGCGGTCACCGACCGCTCGTCGCGCCCGGTATCCCGAACCTGGATCAGCGCCAGCCTCAGCGGTCCCGAGCAAAACCTCTGGTCGGTCGCGCCGATAGGCATCGACCTGTTCAACGGTCTTCCGGGCGTCGCCCTGTTTCTCGGCTGCCTGGCGGCCGTCACCGGTCGTGCGGAGTTTGCCCGAGCCGCATCGGAAACGGCTACCGCGTTTATACTTCCGTTCGCCTCCGAGAACGCCTTCGACAGCGGTGCGGCGCCCCCCGTCGGGGCGTTCGCGGGAGCGGCGGGCGCCGTTTACGCGCTTTTCCATCTCGGAAAACTGTTGCAACGGCCCGATCTGCGCGCCCGTGTCCCGCCGGCCCTGTGCGTTTTGGAAAAACTTCTGGAAACCGACGGATTATGTGATGTCGTCGCAGGCGCGGCGGGATGTCTCGGCGTCGCCATGGCCGTCTTCGAACAGACCGACGATCGCGCGGAGCGTGAAGCGGCGTTACGACTCGCCCGCCGCTGCGCCGAATTGCTTAAACGCAACGCAAGGCGCGACGCGGACGGGACGGTCGCCTGGCCGGATTCCGAACAGGACGCCTATATCGGCTACGCGCACGGTGCGATCGGCATCGCCGCCCAGCTCGCCCGCTTCCATGCCGTGGACGCGGACGCCGAAATTTTGTCGCTCGTCCGAGGAGCACTGCAACTGGTCCGTTCGCGATACGACCCGACGCTCAACAACTGGCATTCGCGCGAGCGGACGGCCGGCACGGCGTGGGGGTGGTGCCACGGCGCCCCAGGAATTTTGTTGGCGCTGTGCATCATGCGGAAAGCCGGTCATCGCGACGAGCGGCTCGAGGAAGACATCCGAACCGCATTCGAGGCAACCGTTCGGCACGGCTTCGGTCACAACCTGACGGTTTGTCACGGGGATTGGGGCAATCTCGACATCGTCCGAACCGCCGCCGAACAGATGAAATGGCCGGGATGGCCCGAGCGATGCCGAGACGCCGTCGATGAAGCGTGCCGGTGGATGACAAGACTGTGGCGGGAGGGAGTTCCGCAAGAGCGGTTGCCCGTCGGACTGATGGTCGGCCTGGCCGGCTGCGGTTACGCGGCACTGCGTTTTTTGGCTCCCGACCTCGTGCCCGATGTGCTTAGCCTAGCTTAACGCCTGAAAGGGGTGTTTGCCGTTTTGGATACCGTACTCCGCCTGGAACAAGTCGGTAAAAAATACGGTCGGAAAATTGCGGTCCAAAATATCAGTTTTTCCGTCCGTCGCGGCGAAATCGTCGGCCTCGTCGGACCGAACGGCGCCGGCAAAACGACGCTGATGCGGATCATCGTCGGCCTGCTCCGCCACTACGAAGGCCGGGTGTTTTTGAACGAACGGCCCGTGAAGACCGGAGACCGGCAGTCGGCGGGAAAGATCGGCTGCATGATCGAAACGCCGGGATTTTATCCTTATTTGTCGGGATACGAGAATTTAAAGTTTTTGTCCGCATTTTCGGGACGCGTCCCCGACGAAAAGATTCTGGAAACCGCTCGGAAGCTCGGACTGGCTAAAGTCCTTCACCAAAAAGTGCGCCAATATTCGCTGGGCATGCGGCAACGGCTGGCCATCGCCCTAGCCGTGCTCCATCAACCTTCGCTTCTCGTGCTGGATGAACCCGCCAACGGACTCGATCCGGCCGGCATACTCGAAATGAGAGATTATTTACGCGAACTGGCCGACAAATCGAATATCGCGATCTTGATCTCAAGCCATCATTTGTCCGAAATCGAGCGTATTTGTGACCGCGTCGCCATCCTGAACCGCGGCGCCATGGTGAAATGGCTCGATATGAAACAAGACAACGAAAAAACGTGCGTCTATGTCTTCGAAACGAACCGCGCTACGGAATTGGCCGCCCGGTTGCGACAAAACGGTGTGACGGTTCTCGGTACGGAAGCGGGCGCAGTGTTGGTGCAGACGAAGCGAGAGTCCGTCGCGGCGGTTATCCGGACGGCCGCCGCAACCGGCATTGATTTTACGGCCGTGTACGAACGCAAAGAAACTTTGGAACAAGAGTTTCTTGAAGCTGTAGGGGGAGTTTCCATTGAATGACGCTCTGGTGTTGTCCTGGATCGAGATGCGAAAAGCGCTCGCTCGGTCTGTACTGTACACCGGCATCGCCTTAGCGGTCATGACGGGTCTGACTGTCGCGATTCGGGGAAAACAGTTCCCGGGAGTATTCGAAGCGGCCCACTCGATCACCTTTTACGGCAATGCGGCAGAAATTTTTATGGCCGTTCTGATGGCCAAAGCGCTCGGCGACGAGTTTTATTACAAGACCTCAACGTTTGTCTTTTCTTCTTCGTCGTCCAGACTGAAAATTTTGGCATCGAAATGGCTGTACCACTTCTGGATTGCCGCGGTGTTTGCCGTATTCGCCATCGGCGTCTCCTGCGCGGCGCAATGGATTTTGGAAGGCCGCGTCGATACCGAAGCGCAATGGGACCATGCCCTGAAAATCATGCCCGTTTATTTACTGTTCGCTCTGGCAGCGGGAAGTTTTCTGCTTGCGGTCGGCTCTGTGACGCTGAACATCGTCGGTCCCCTCATCGCGTACGTCGTCGTGTTCTGGTTTTTGCCGGGCGCCGTCGCAAATTTGTTGGAAAGATGGTTCAGCCTCGAAAAGATTGAAACGTTTTTATCGCCGCTTTTTCTGAGAACGTTTCTGGTCTCACTCGATTACGACTTTCGCGACGCGATCGCCCTGGTTCTCTTCAGCGCTTTTTGTTTCGCCCTAGCGGCGTTTATTATGAACCGCCGGGATTTACACTGAAATGCGATCTTGAAAGAAATCTTGCGCGCGAAAGGAGGTGAACCGTCATGAAAAAGGAAAATTTGCTCGAATTGTACGCGGCGGACCCCGCCGGAGACATTCCCGAAGGCGAATTGCGCGGCCTTGTTCGGGAAAACCCGGCAGGAGCGGGCACACCGACCGTTACCATCCCCATTACGATCGCGCTCGTGACGCTCTACATCTGCCCGACCAACGCGTGCACGGTCGATTGTCCGAGGCAGTGAGACCGGCGGACATCGTCTGACAGTCGGCGAGGCGTGCGATAACGTTCGCTATCGCACGCTTCGTCGGCAAAAAGCCTGAAAAATTTTTTAAGAAAGGAGAATGTCCACATGAACGTCGAACGGCTTTCTCGGTATGGAAGCGATCCCGCCGGGGAAATCCCGGAAAAGGAGCTTCGGCAACTTGCGAACGACTCGGCGGTGGGCGGAGTGCTTCCGAACACGACGCCCATCGTAAGCCTACTGGTCTGTCCCACAACAGCCTGTACGATTCGATGCGGAACCATCGTCTAAAATGGAGGCGCACGACGAATGGGTCTGCAACTGTTGAATCTGTACGCCGAAGACCCGGCCGGTCTCATCCCGGAAAGCGAACTGCATGCGCTCTCCCGCGGACTTCCGGTCGGCGCGGCCGAAGCGGTATGCCCGACGCTGAAGATTTGTCCTTCGATCGTCTGCTCGATCGATCTAATATCCTGCACGACCGTAACGTTCGGCTGCTATTGCCCGACACCGATTCCGACGACGGTCTCGCTTGCGTAGCAACAATCCAAGAACAGGTGAAATTCCCCTTGGCGGACCGCCAGGGGGAATTTCGCCTTGATATTTAACTTGATTTTAAGGAGAGAGTCCCGGATGCGCATCCACACGTCGGATGTTTTGCAGGAGACAGGTGTGTTCGATCGTTTTTACGAGCACGATTTGGAGCAATTCTCCTTGAGGCTGGAAGAAATGTTGCGCGTCATTCATCTTCCTGCCGGCCTTCGCCTCGATCTTCCTTCCGTCGTCATCCGGGCGCGTTCGGACATGAAAGCGGAATTGACGCGGCTTGCCGTGCGGACGCTGATTGCCGAACTGCATCGGCTGAAATCGGAAGGAAAGCTGCCGGGCGAAGACGGCCGCGCCCGCTATGAAGCGTTCAACGCGTCGCTCTGTTCGCCTGAGACAAGGCGCGAACTGTTCGTGCGCTACCCGCTGCTTTCCGAACTGCTCGACCGCGCCGTCGCCTTGCGGCTGGCCGTGCTGGCCGAGGCCTGTTCCAGGTTGGCAAACGATTTCGAGGCCATACGACGGGAGCTCGGTTTCGACGGTTGCCTCCTCGAACACGTCCGCGCCGACGCCGGCGACCGTCACCGCGGCGGGCGGTCGGTGCTTCTGTTCGAATTCGGCGACGGGCGCAAGCTCGTCTACAAACCGCGGCCGATGTCGGCGGACATGTCGTTCCGGCGGTTGGTCGAGTGGCTGCACGACAAACGCAGGCTTCGACACGAACTGCGCCTGCCGGAGACGCTCGACCGCGGCACGCACGGTTGGCAATCTTTCGTCGAATACCGCGAATGCTCGAGCGAAGCGGAGCTGGAGGCCTTCTATTACCGGATCGGGTCGCTGCTCGCCCTCTTTTATGTGATCCGCAGTTCGGACATCCACTATGAAAACCTGATCGCCTGCGGCGAACATCCGGTCGTCGTCGATCTGGAAACTTTGCTGACGAACCGGCCGCCTGGGGCGGCCGACGGAACGCTGCTGCATGCTTTCGGCCGCGAATGGGCGGAGTCCGTATTGGGATGCATGTTGCTTCCGACAAACGCGCCGTTCGGCGTTTTCGATATCGACGTCAGCGGATTGGCCGGCAAGGGAGGGGAGCGTTCGGAGCGGATGGTCGTCTACCGGCTGACCGGTGCCGGTACCGACGAGATCCGGCTCACACCGGAATTCTTCATCACGCAGGAGCAACACAACCGCCCCGCCCTGAACGGTCGCAAAGCCGAACCGTCGACGTATGTCGGCGCGATCGTTCGCGGTTTTACCGACACCTATGAAACCGTGTTCGATCATCGCGATGAACTGGCGGAACAGATCCGTCGCGGCGACCTGTTCGTCGGCGAATTCCGTCAAGTGCTGCGGCCGACGCACGTGTATGCCCGTTTTCTGGAAGCCTCGCTTCATCCGAAATATTTGGGCAACCGGGAGGCAAGACGATCGCTGTTCGCCATGCTGATGCCGGAGAAAACGGCTCCTCCCTCGTTGCGGCGAAAGGCGGAACTCGAAATTCAAGATCTTTTGGACGGAGACATTCCTTATTTTTCCGTCGAGTTCCGTTCGCACGACCTCATCGGCGCAAACGGCGGCGTGATCGACCGCTTTTTCGAAGCGACGCTGTGCGATCTTGTGCTCGATCGTCTCAAAAAACTCAGCCGGGAAGACTTGCGCCGACAATTGCGCCTGATCGCCGCATCGCTGAAGACCTCGGAAACCGGCGCCTCCGTTCACCGTCCGCCGGAAACGGCGGCGGCGCTGGAGCCGACGGCAACTCCTCCCTCCGGGGGCTGGTCGGGTGAACGGCTGCGGCAGTCGTGTCTCGACGCCGCCGTTTCGATCGGCGATTGGCTGGAACACCACGCCGTCTGGAACGAAGACCGTACCCGGTGTACATGGCTGACCGCCGTCGTCTCAGGCGATCACAAAATGTCGCTCGGCCCGCTCAACGATTCGCTCTACGAAGGCGGGGGGGCGGCGCTGTTTCTTGCGCGCTTGGCCGAAGTGACCGGCAGCGCGCGCTTCCGCCGCCTCGCACGAGCCGCTTGGATGGGAATCGAAGAATTGTGGCGGCCTGCCGCCGGAATAGCTTTTGGGGAACCAGCGGGATCCGGCGAACCCCAGCGCCCGGGCGCAGCCGTGCCGGATAACCCTTCCGCGTTTCACGGAATCGGTTCGACGGCTTACCTTGCACGGTCGCTTGCCGAAATCTGGAACGACGACGAACTGTACCGGCTTTACGAATCCCAACTGCAGCGTTTGGCAGAATACCCGCTGTCGGACGACGCACCGGCCGACTTTTTAGGCGGCTCCGCGGGGGTCGTCGTCGCCTGCCTGCGTTTCTACGACGCGGACAAGCTCGCGCCGGCCCGTCAAGCCGCCGAACGTTTCGGAAACCATCTTCGCGCCCGGGCGAAAGCAATACTGGAAAACGGCGGCTCGGCGTTTTTGACGGGTCTTTCCCACGGCTGCTCCGGCCTGTCGTGGGCGCTCGTCGCGCTCGGCCGAACGATGGGCGACGGCGAAGCCGTCCGGCTCGGCTTCCGCCTGATCGAAGCCGAAAACCGGCAATTCGCCCCCGCCAAGAACAACTGGCGCGATTTGCGCCCCGGTGTGCCGCCGACGGCCGACCCGGTCTACTGGTGTCACGGCGCTCCGGGCATCGGGCTCGCCCGCGCCCATTTGCTGGCCGAACCGGACGGTCTCAGTCGCGCCGAGCTCGGTTTACTCCGAAAAGACGTGCACACGGCCGTCGCCAAAACGCTTGCCGCCGGCTTTCCGTCCGTCGCGGAGCTCGGCCTCTGCCACGGCGCGTTCGGCAATCTAAACGTTTTGCTCGAAATCTCCGAAAAAATAAATGATGAGTCTCTTTTGCGTTCGATCGAACAACAAACCGAAATTTGCCTCAGCAAGCTGCCGCTTGCCGACGGCGTAGACGGTTGGAATACCTTGAGCCATTCGCTCGGCCTCATGCTCGGCCTGACCGGCGTCGGCTATGCGCTGCTGCGGCTCGCAGTGCCGCGCGCAGTTCCGTCGGTATTGTCGCTTGAACTACCCGAAAGAAAGGGGGGCGCATCATGAACATTCGCCACCGGCGCCGCGTGCCGGTCGTCACGCAGATGCAGCAGACCGAATGCGGGCTATGCTGCGTCGCCATGATTTTGCGCTACTACCGCAGTTATGAAACGCTGGGCGACTTGCGCGCACACCTGGAAGCTGGCCGGGACGGCATCCGCATCCGCCAGCTCCATCAGCTTCTCGGCCAGCTCGGGTTCGAATCCCGTCTGTACAAGGCCGACTGCGAAGGACTTCGTTACGTCAGACTGCCGGCGATCCTGTTCTGGAACCGGGACCATTTCGTCGTCCTGGAAAGCGTCCGGAAAAACCGCGCCAGCATCATCGATCCGAATTTCGGCCGACGCACGATCGCGTGGGAGGAACTGCAGCAATCGTTCGGCGGATTCGTCCTGACGGCGGAACCGACAGAACGATTCGTCCCGAAGCGCGAGCGACCGCGCGTCTGGACGCCGTACCTCCGCGAAGTGTTCCGGCATCGGCCGCTTTTCGCCGGCGTGTTCGCGTTGTCGCTGGCAACGTATCTTTTGACGCTGTCGATCCCGATGCTGGTCCAGTACCTGATCGACGGCATCATCATGCAGGCCAGGCCGGAGCTGTTGCGGGCGGGCGTCGCGGCCGCCCTCGCCATCGCGCTGCTTTACGGCGCGCTTCAGTTCCTGCGCGGCAAATGCTTGATCCGCCTGCAGATCGCGCTCGACCGAGAAGTGACCGGCCGCGTATTCCGCCATCTCTTAGAAGTTCCATATAAATTTTTCGAGGTCCGGTCGTTCGGCGACATCATGTTCCGGCTGGGCAGCCTGCGCGTCGTGCGCGACCTGATTTCGGAACAGCTGATCCGCGGCGTCATCGATTTCGGCGCACTGCTGTTCATCACCGGCTACATGCTGGCGAAATCGCCGCTTCTAACTGTTGCGGCGCTTGCGTTGTTCGCCCTGAACGGATTTCTCATCATCTACAGCCGGCCGTTCATCGTCGAGGCGAACCAAAACGAAATCGTCGAGCTGACGAAACTGCAGACCATCCAGGTCGAGACGATGTACGCGATCATGAGCGTCAAAACGTCGGGAATGGAAGACGTCGTCTATCGTAACTGGCGGCAAAAATTCCAAGACGTGCTTGACAAGTTCCATATCCGTGCCGGCCTGCAGAACCGGTTCGACTCAATGACGGCCGCCGTCCAGACCGTGTCGCCGTTCGTTGTGCTTCTGGCCGCCGCCGCCCTTTATTTCCGCGGCGACCTGACGCTCGGCGAAGCGGTCGCTTTTCACGCGTTGACGAGCATGTTCTTCTCGATGAGCGTGTCGCTGTTTCACATGTATAACAACTTTCTACTGGCCAGCGCCTATCTCGAGCGCGTCAAGGACATCACGGACACCGAGCCGGAAAAAAAGCCGGAACATCCGATCCCGCTCAAGCTGACCGGCGACATCCGCCTGGAAAACGTCTCGTTCTCCTACACCCGTCACGCCGCACCCGTCGTGCGCAACGTATCGCTGCACATCCGGGCCGGGCAGCACGTGGCGTTCGTCGGTCCTTCCGGCTCCGGCAAAAGCACGCTCGGCAAAATCATCGCGGCGCTGTACGAGCCGACTGCCGGCCGCATCTACTACGACGGCATCGACACGGAGCAGCTCGACCGCACCGACTTGCGCAGGCAAATGGGCGTCGTACCGCAGGATATCGCGCTGTTCAACAAATCGATTCTGGAAAACATCCGCATGAACGAGGCGCATATCGACCTGGAAACCGTCAGGCAAGCCGCGCGCGTCGCCCAGATCGCCGACGACGTCGAAAGCATGCCGATGGGGTATCACACACTCGTGTCGGAGATGGGCATGAATCTGTCCGGCGGCCAAAGACAGCGGATCGCGTTGGCGCGCGCGCTCGTCCGCTCGCCGAGCGTCCTCGTGCTCGACGAGGCGACCAGTTCGCTCGACGCCGTCAACGAGGCGAAAATCGCCGAACATTTCCGGCAAATGGGCTGCACGCGCATCGTGATCGCCCACCGGCTGTCGACGGTCAAAAACGCGGACGTCATCTACGTGATGGACAACGGCGAAATCGTCGAAAGCGGTACGCACGACGAGCTGATGCGCCTGGACGGCCTATACGCCCGTTTGTACCGGTCGCAGGACGTTGAAGCAAAGGCGGCGGCCGAAGCGGCAGTCACGGCGGATGCGGCGACGCCGGCGGCAGGTTTGGCCGCAGCGCCGGTTGCAGTAGAAAGGAGAAACGGACGATGAACTGTTTTGTTGCGGAGCGAGACGTTTCCGTCCGGCAGATGATTCGGAGCGTGATCGAAGAACGCGATTTCGGCCGCGTCGTCGGCGAGACGGACGACGCGCGCCTTCTGACGGCGGGGCTGTTGACGGCGACCGGCACGGACGTCCTGCTGCTCGACTGGTCGATGACGGGTCCCCGCCGCCCCGAGATGATCGGTCGGCTCCGCGGCGACGCCTACGTCGGAACGATCGTGCTCCTGGCAGAACCCGGCTCGAAGGAAGAGCTGTACGCCGTCTATGCCTACGGCATCGAATCGTGCTTGACGAAACCGATCCATCCCCCGGAAATCGCATGGACGCTGTCGCACATCCGCGAAAAACTGGAATTGCGTCGGACGATCGAGGCGATCCGCGAAAAGTTGAACGCGGTCTTGGCCCCGGCGCGGCCGACAGCGTGCGACGTCAAGACGTGCGCCGAATATCTGCTGAGAGAAATCGGGATCGCCGGAGAATGCGGGTACACCGACCTCGTTCAGCTCGCCTGCATCTGGTACGAGTCGCCCCACCGCGAATCGGGAGAGACGCCGCTTCTCAAACAGCTCTATGAAATCCACGTCCGCCGCAAGCTCGGCGCCGCCGCCCGCGAGCAGGACGTTCGGCGCGAGATCAAGGCGTGCGAGCAGCGCGTCCGGCGCGCGATCGGCCAGGCACTCATCCAGATGGCGTCGCTCGGGCTGACGGACTACGCGCACCCTGTTTTTGAGAAATATGCTTACAAATATTTCGATTTCCACGAAGTCCGGCGCATCATGAACGCCTTGGAGGAAAACGAAAAGCCGGATCCCGGCAAAACGTCGGTCAACGTCAAAAAATTTCTCCAACCGTTTTTCCTCGATCTGAGGGCAATGGCGGAAAACCCGGCACGAGAACTCGTCCGGACGTTTTGACGCTTCTCTTTGACGTTTCCCGCCGATCGGGAGTATAATGTCGATAAAACCGATCGGAAATTTGGAGGAACGAAGATGGACGTCATGACCGCCATCGAAACGCGGCGCGAAATCACACAGTTCGACGATCGGCCGATTCCCCGCGACGTCCGCGACCGGCTCGTCCGCGCGCTCTGCCTGTCGCCGTCCGGCAACAACCTGCCGTCTCGGGAATTCGTGCTGGTCAGCGACCGCTCCATGCTGCGAACCCTTGCGCGGACAACGCCGTACATGCCGTGGCTGGAACAGGCCGCACTCGGCGTCGTCATCATCGGCGACCCGACGGTCAGCAAATATTGGCTGCAAGACGCGACCATCGCCGGCGCCTACCTCTGGCTCGCCGCCGTCTCGTTCGGTCTCGGCGCGGCGTGGGGTGCCGTTTTTCACTCGGAAGACGCGGAAGAGACGGCACGGCGTGAACGCTACGTTCGAAACGCTCTCGGCATCCCTCCTGCCAAACGCCCGGTCGCCATTATCGGGGTCGGCTATCCCGCTGCGCGCCCTGCGCCGAAAGAGCCGATCCCGCCGGAAAAGGTCGTCCATTACGAAACGTACGGCAGAGGCGGAGGCGGAACTGCAGGATGAAAACAGTCGGCCTGATCGGCGGGATGAGCTGGCAGTCGACTCTGCTCTATTACCGCTGGATCAACGAAGACGTCCAAGCGGCGCTCGGCGGCCTTCGCTCCGCCCGCATCCTCCTGGACAGCCTCGATTTTGCGCCGCTTGCGCGAGCCCAAGCGGAAGGCGACTGGAACACCGCCGTCCGAACCCTTGCCGAATCGGCCCGGCGGCTGGAAGCGGCTGGAGCCGACTTCCTGCTCGTCTGCGCCAATACGATGCACCGCGTCGCGGACGACGTCCAAGCTTCCGTCCGCATTCCGCTCGTGCATATCGCGGATACCGTGGCGGAAGCGGCGCTGGCCTTCGGCGTCGCGAACGTCGGGCTGCTCGGCACCCGGGCGACGCTGGAACACGATTTCTACTCGCGCAAGCTGGAGTCGTTCGGGCTGAAAACCACGGTACCGGAAGCGGACGACCGCGCGGCGCTCGACCGGATCATTTTTGAAGAGCTGTGCCGCGGCATCGTGCGGGAAGAGTCGCGCGCGGCCGTCCTCGCCGCCGTCGAAACGCTGCTCGGCCGCGGAGCCGACGGTATCGCGCTCGCCTGCACCGAACTCGGCCTGCTGCTCAATCCCGAGCAGACCGATCTCGGCGTCCCGCTGCTTGACTCCGCACGCCTTCACGCGCGCAAAGCCGCGCGGCTCGCGTTGGACGACGCGTTGTTAAACGCGGTAGAGGGGATCATCGACGACCGGAGCGACGCCGCTCCGCCGTACAAGATTTAGAGCGACACCCCGCCAAACCCGAACGCGGGCGTCCCGGTGCAGCATCGCTCGGCACCCGCCGCCTCAAGCGGCGCCTCCGTCGCCCCCCGCCCGAACCGGCGGTTCGAACGAATACCGCAGCCTGCCGCGCGCCTCGTGCCGTTCGAACGCCAGGCGGATCAGATCGTCGAGCAATTCCCGGTACGGTTTGCCCGTCGCCTTCCAGAGCAAGGGATACATGCTGTGCGGCGTAAACCCCGGCATCGTGTTGATCTCGTTGACGAACACGGCGCCGTCCGAACGCCGAACGAAAAAATCGACGCGCGCAAGCCCCGCCCCGTCGACCGCGCGGAACGCGCGGACGGCCAGCTCGCGTATCTGCTCCGCCGTCGCCTCCGGCAACTCTGCCGGTATGACGAGCTTCGATCGGCCGTCGACGTATTTCGCCTCGTAATCGTAAAATTCGTTCGACGGAATAATCTCGCCGACCACCGACGCGGCCGGCTCGTCGTTGCCGAGCACGCCGACTTCGACCTCACGGGCGTCGACGAATTCCTCGACGACGACCTTGCGGTCGTAGGAGAACGCAAGCTGCAGCGCTTCCCGCAGCTGCGCCGCGTTTTTCGCCTTCGAGATCCCGACGCTTGAGCCGAGATTGGCCGGCTTGACGAAACAGGGGTAACCGAATTCGGCCTCGAGCTCCCGAACGACCGCGTCGGGCTCGCGCTCCCACCGCACCGCCGTCACCGCCGCGTGCCGGCATTGCGGCAGCCCGTTCTGCGCGAACAGCTGCTTCATCACCGCCTTGTCCATGCCGGCCGCCGACGCGAGCACGCCGGAGCCGACGTACGGAACGCCGGCCATTTCGAACATCCCCTGGACCGTCCCGTCTTCCCCGAACGTCCCATGCAACAGCGGAAACGCAACGTCCGCCTCGCCGGAAAAGATCGCCGCCGCCGCTTCCGCCCCCCGGGCCGTCGGCGGACAGCCGCCGAGCTCGCCGAACAACAGCCACGCCTCGGACGGCGCAGGGGCGGATAGTGTCGGCCCGCGCCGCCACTCGCCCGTTTTCGCGATGTAAAACGGCAATACTTCGTATTTGTCGAAATCGAGCGCCCCGACGACCGATTTCGCCGTCACGACGGACACTTCATGTTCCCCGGACTTCCCGCCGTACACGACCGCGATCCTGATTTTTCGCGCCATGTCGTCGCCTCCGTCAAAACGTGTCGGATATCCGCACGAACGCGTAAGCCGTCCGCTCCGTCCATGCGGGCGAATCGCGATAAGCCCAGAAGCGGTGCCGGCTGTCGGACGTATTCGCGTTGACGAGCGGACGACCGAAACCGTCGCGCGTCGTCACGACCGCGCTGTGCTGAAACCGCCCGTCGCCGTTCCAATCGTAGAAAATGACGTCGCCGACGTCCAGCTCTTCCGGCGACGCAACCCGAATTCCGCGCAAGCCTGTGCGCGATTGCTCCAAATACCGAAGCAGGCTGTCGGCGACCGCCCAGCTGTAACTCCAGCGCTCCGCGCCGCCCACGCGTCCGACGTACCACCAGCCCGTATTCCTGTTCCCAGTATAGTGCATCGGCGCGCCGCCGGCAAACAGGCATTGCGATACGAAATTCGTGCAGTTGACCTCCATCGCCGTATACGCCGGATTTCGCCGGTTCCACCACAGCTCGGCGTATTCCGCGGCGCGACGTCGGTCGTAAAAAGCGCGGACCTCCTCTTTCGGTTTCGTCCGGGCCATGGCGCCGACCTCCCGCCGATTCCGGCTTTCTTCCCTAAATATATGCGAAAAATAATGCGGGCGGGACTTCCCAACCGTCGCATTTTCGGGTATACTGGGAGCAGGTTTTATAGTTTGAAATTCCGTTTCACCAGATGAAACAGATCGCGTTCGACACCGAAATCGCCGTAACGGCCGAAGGAGAGGGTTCATGGTGAATGTCCAAGACCGTTTTCAAATCAAACGCAACTTGACCGTCGACGGCCGGACGTACGCCTACTTCAGCCTGCCCGACCTGGAGCGCGTGTTCCCCGGTATCGGCCGGCTGCCGTTTTCCGTCAAAGTATTGTTGGAAGCGGCCGTTCGTCAGTTCGACGGCCGGGCGATCACCGAAGACCATGTCCGCCTGATCGCGACGTCGGCCGAGCGCCGTCAGGACCGTGAAATTCCGTTTATTCCCGCGCGCATCGTGCTGCAGGACTTTACCGGCGTGCCCGTTGTCGTCGACCTCGCCGCCATGCGCGACACCGTCCGGAAAGCCGGCGGCGACCCGAAGCGGATCAATCCGCTCGTACCGGTCGACCTCGTCATCGACCATTCGGTCATGGTCGATGCGTTCGGGTCGAAAGACGCGCTCGAGACAAACATCGAGCTCGAATTCAAGCGCAATGAGGAGCGTTACCGTTTCCTACGATGGGCGCAAACGGCGTTCGACAATTTCCGCGCCGTCCCGCCGTCGACGGGCATCGTGCACCAGGTGAACCTCGAATACCTCGCTTCCGTCGCGGCGACGAAAACGATCGGCGGCGAGACGCTCGTCTTCCCCGATTCGGTCGTCGGCACCGACTCGCATACGACGATGATCAACGGGCTCGGCGTACTCGGCTGGGGCGTCGGCGGCATCGAGGCGGAAGCGGGCATGCTCGGCCAACCGCTTTATTTCGTCATGCCGGAAGTAGTCGGATTCCGGCTGACCGGCAAGCTTGCGGAAGGGGCGACCGCGACCGACCTGGCGTTGACCGTGACGCAGATGCTGCGCAAAAAAGGCGTCGTCGGCAAGTTCGTTGAATTTTTCGGCCCCGGGCTCGACCATCTGCCGCTAGCCGACCGCGCGACGGTGGCGAACATGGCGCCGGAATACGGTGCGACCGTCGGCTTTTTCCCGGTCGACGAGGAGACGCTCCGCTATCTGCGCCTGACCGGCCGCGATCCGCATCGGATCGCGCTCGTCGAGGCCTATTACCGTGCGCAGGGTATGTTCCGCACGGCCGACATGCCGGACCCGGTCTTCTCCGACGTCATCGAACTCGATCTCGGCGACGTGCGTCCGTCGCTCGCCGGGCCGAAACGTCCGCAGGACCGCGTCGAACTGTCGGCGGTGAAGGAGTCGTTCAACACGATTATCCGGACGCCGGTCGACAAGGGAGGCTACGGCCTGAGCGAGGACAAAATCGCGCAAACGGTGGAAGTGCGCCATCCCAACGGCGAGACGTCGCGAATCCGCACGGGCTCGGTCGTCATCGCGGCGATCACGAGTTGCACGAACACGTCGAACCCGAGCGTCATGATCGGTGCCGGCTTGCTTGCGAAAAAAGCGGTCGAACGCGGCTTGCGCAAGCCGCCTTACGTCAAAACTTCGCTGACGCCGGGATCGCTTGCCGTCACCGATTATTTGATCAACGCCGGTCTCATGGACGCGCTGGAAGCGCTCGGTTTCCACGTCGCCGGCTACGGCTGCGCGACCTGTATCGGCAACAGCGGGCCGCTGCCGGACGAAGTCAGCGCCGCGATCGCCGAACACGACCTGACCGTCGCTGCCGTCCTGTCCGGCAACCGCAATTTCGAGGGTCGCGTCCATCCGCAAGTGAAGGCGAACTATCTGGCTTCGCCGCCGCTCGTCGTCGCGTACGCGCTCGCCGGCACCGTCGACATCGACCTGACGCGCGAGCCGATCGGCGTCGACCGTGACGGACGGCCGGTCTATCTGCGCGACATCTGGCCGACCGACGAAGAAGTGCGAGAGGCGATCGACCGCGCCATGTCGCCCGAACTGTACCGCGCGAAATATGCCGACGTGTTCACGCAGAACGAGCGGTGGAACCGGATCGACGTGCCAAAAGGCGAGCTATACGCCTGGGATCCGAACTCGACGTACATCCAGAATCCGCCGTTCTTCCAGAACCTTACGCCGGAACCCGGCGACATCGCCGACATCCGCGGCGCCCGCGTGCTCGCGCTGCTCGGCGATTCGGTGACGACCGACCACATTTCGCCGGCCGGCAGCATCAAGCCGGACAGCCCGGCCGGACGTTACCTGCTCGAACGCGGCGTCCGCAAAGAAGACTTCAACTCGTACGGCTCGCGCCGCGGCAACCACGAAGTCATGATGCGCGGCACGTTCGCCAACATCCGCATCCGCAACCGGATCGTCCCCGGCGTGGAAGGCGGCTTTACGAAATATTTCCCGACGGGCGATATCATGCCGATCTACGACGCCGCCATGCGTTACAAGGAGGACGGCACGCCGCTCGTCGTCGTCGCCGGCAAGGAATACGGCACCGGCTCGTCGCGCGACTGGGCGGCCAAAGGCACGTTCCTGCTCGGCGTCAAGGCCGTGCTGGCGGAAAGCTTCGAGCGCATCCACCGCAGCAACCTCGTCGGCATGGGCGTCCTGCCGCTGCAGTTCCGCGAAGGCGAAAACGCGCAGACGCTCGGCCTGGACGGCACGGAAACGTTCGACATTCTCGGCCTGTCGAACGACATCCGCCCCGGCACGACCGTGCGCGTCGTCGCGCGGCGCGACGGCGGCGAGACCGTCGAGTTCGAGGCGATCGTCCGGCTCGACAGTGCGGTGGAAATCGATTACTACCGTAACGGCGGCATCCTGCAGACGGTGTTGCGGCAAATGATGAAACAAGCCGGTTGACAGGTCGAAACGCATCATCCGCAAGAAACAGCAAGCCCTTGGCGTTCCCGAGTCCGGGAAACGTCAAGGGCTTCGTACTGCAGGAGCTTATTTCCGGGAATGTCGACATGCGTCCGCTTACCGGTTATGGTCCGCGAGCGCGCGGATTTGATCGATCGACAATCCCGTCGCCTTTGCAATGACCTCGACGCTTATCCCCATCGCCAACAGGTTCCGCGCGACTTCTTCTTTGCCTTCCGCCCGTCCTTCCGCACGCCCTTCCTCGCGCGCACCCTCCAGCATCGACGCCTGGTCGCGCAAAAACTTCTGCCGCGCCTCGTACCGCCAACGCGCCTCCTCGCTCTGACTCAAAATCTCCAGCGTCGTCATCGCCTTCTTCAACGCCGGCTCCTGCATCGCCAACACCTCCCATTGCTCCCGCTCGATCCCCTTCAAAAACAACAGCCAGCTCGTCAACCCGCCTTCCACCGGCACTTCTTCCTCCCGCAGCTTCGGCAGCTCCATGAAATGCAGCTCCAGATCGTCCGTCAGCCCGATCCCCGTCCGGTCCTCCTTCAAGTGAAACACATTGTGCACCTGCGCATTCGGCAAAAACGCGAAGTTCAAAATGTTGATCGCCACCGTTCGTCGCAGCTTCCGGTACTGTTCACCTTCGGCCAGCTGGCTCGTGTACAGCTTCGCCCAGTAAAACAGCGTGCGCTTTTCGATGTCGTACCGGTTGAATAGCTGGATTTCGACGTTGACGAGCGTGCCGTCGTCGGCACGGGCGCAGATGTCGAGGATGGACTGTTTGTCGTCGGGGGCGTCCTTGTCGGTGTAAGGATTAAGCAGAACGATCTCGGTCAGCCTCGGCCGCCCGGCGTCCTCGAACGTGCGGTTGAGGAACGCCAGCAGGACGTCCTTGTTTTCCTCGCTGCCGAAGATGCGTTTAAAGACGAAGTCGTTTTTCGGGTCGAGCAGGTCGGTCATCGGCAAAGCCTCGCGAAAAATAGGATTTCTGGTACGATTGTAACATGCAGATGGTAGAGATTCAACCTGCAACCGACCTTCGCATCACGGACAGATGCATTCCCGCCGTCCTGTCAACCGCCTCCCTGCATCGCCCCGCCGGTTTCGAGGAGATAAAACGGATCGACCGGCCGTAAACCAACAGCGCGAAGAGCAAATCCCCAGCACCACCCGTTCGTCCAACCGGAAAAGCGCCTCTTCCCCGGTGCGTCCGACCAACGCCTGACCGAACAGCCAATGTCCGCACAGATCGTCGAGAACTTGCGGCCGTCCCCGGATGCGGACGACTGTCTGGAGTGCGCCGATGGCGTCGGACAACATCTTGCGCAGAAAAAACTCCCCGACAGACAACAACGATTCGTCCACCCGCGGATGAACGACGCCGAACATTTCGGTGCGGCGGCCGACCGTCTGCGACTGCTCCGGATTGTTGTACAAGCCCAACTTCGCCACAGCCCGGTTCAGGGCGTCAACGAGCGGATACCCCTCCTCACGTGCGAAAACAAGAGCATGGACGAGCGCCGTTTGCTCCTCGGGATCGAAAAAAAAGCGGGACGGCGGTAAAACGCGGCAACAGCCTGTAGCCGCCGCCGGGACCGGCGTCGGCGACGACGGGCACGCCGCTAGCACACAACGCGTCGATATCCCGGTAAACGGTCCAAACGTGCACTTCAAGTGCTTCGGCCAGCTGTCCGGCGGTCATCTTTTTTCCCGTACCGATACCGAGCAGCTGCAAAATCGCCAGCAAACGGTCCGCCTTGGACACGGTGCCTCACCCCAGCATCATCCCCATCCGCCTCGCCGCCTCCATGACGTGCCGGGCGTGTTCCCGCACCGCGTCGGGCGTGAACCGGCTGACCGGCCCGGACACCGACAGTGCGGCGACGAGCTTCCGGTCACGGTTGAAAATCGGTGCGGCGACGGCGGCCGCCCCCGGCTCGCGCTCCTCCATGCTCGTCGCATACCCTTGCCGGCGTATGTCTTCGAGCTGCCGCTCGAAATGCCCTCGGTCGACGTGACGCCAGTCCAACGAGTCCAAAATGTTCGCGCGAACGTCCGGTTCCTCGAACGCGATCAACACCTTGCTCGACGCCCCGACGTTGAGCGGCAACCGCGCGCCGACCGGCGCGACGCGTCGTACCGCCTGCAAGCTTTGCACCGCCTGGATGCGCACGCGTTCCAGCCCGTCGCGGACGTACAGGCTGACCGTTTCGCCGACAAGATCGCGCAGTTTTTCCATCTCAGGAAGCAGGCGAACGCCCGGATCGTCCTCTCTGGAAAAATTCGCAGACAACTCCCAGATGCGATACCCAAGCCGATATTTGTCGCCGCCGGTTTCGCGCGCGACGAATCCTTTGGCTTCCAGAGAAGCGAGCAGACGGTGCGCCGTGCTTTTGTGCAGCCCCGTCCGCGCGGCGATCTCCGACAGCGTCAGCTGCGGCGTCTCGGCGAAACAGAGCAGCACGTCGAGCGCCCGATCGACGGCGCGCACGGTCGCGGCCATGCCTTTCGAACGGGCCATCGCTTTCGGTCTCCTTTACGGCAGGATTACGTTTTCTTTACGGTTTGCCGAACCGTGTTGACGCTTCCAAACCGCCTTCTTACAATAAAAATACCCTTCAACACCCCGAAGCCGTCGACGGCAACCGCGAAAGGACCGATACGCCCATGAAAACGTCCGTGACGGCCGTTTTTCCCCGTTCGGTCGCCGCTTCGGCGTCCCGCCGCCTCGCCGGTAAACTCCCGGCGCTTGCGTCGGGACTCGCGCTCGCCGTTTGCGCTCCGGTGCTGGCGTTTCACGGCTACATCGCTTGGACGATCGCCCGACCGACGCCGACGCCGCTTCAATCGAACCCCGAGCAGGCGCTCGGCCTGCCTTATCGCGACGTCCGATTCCGCTCGCTCGGCGGCGACGTCCGCTTGAGCGGCTGGTATATCCCGGCGCCGGATTCGGAACGAACGGTCGTATTTTCCCACGGTTACGGCGCCAACCGCGAAGAATACTGGGTGCCGATGTACGACCTGGTCGGCGAGGTACACCGCCGCGGTTACAATGTGTTGATGTTCGACTACGGCTATGTCGGCAACCCCGGCCGCCCGGTCACCGCCGGCGTCAACGAGACGCGCGAACTGCTCGGCGCCGTCGCGTTCGCGCGTTCGCAGGGCGCCGACCGCGTGTACGTCTGGGGATTTTCCATGGGCGCCGGCATCGCGTTGCAGGCCGCCCTCGCCGGATCGGTCGCGGGAGCTCCCGGCATCGACGCGCTTGTGCTCGACAGCACGTTCGTGCTGACCCCCGAGACCCTACGGTACAACCTTAGCCGGCACGGCCGCCTACCCGACTGGTCGGCACCGCTTGTCGAAAGCTGGTTTCCGCTGCTCCACGGCGTCCGCCTGAGCGACATTCCGTTTCGCGACTTATTGACGGTTCAATTCGACATTCCGGTGTATGTGGTGCACGGCGCGCTCGACGACAAGGCGCCGGTCGCCATCGCCGAACAGATCGCAGCCAACCAGTCTGCAAACCCGCTGAGCGGTTCCTGGATCGTGCCGGACGGACACCATGAACTGCTGTTTCGCTATCATCGGGAAGAATACCTGAAACGCACGCTCGGTTTCCTGGACGTCGTCTCTTCTGTTTCCTGAATATCACCGAAACCGGTGATCTCTTATTGTCCGACTTCATCGGTTCAGAAGCGACAGAAATTCCGCGCGGAGCGCTGCATTGCTACCGAACTCGCCGCGGACAGCCGACGTGACCGTCTTGCTGCCCGGCTTTTTGACGCCGCGCGCGCACATGCACAGGTGCTCGCCCTCGACGACCACCATGACGCCGCGCGGCCGCACTGTTTCAACCAAAATGTCCGCGATTTCCGACGTGATGCGCTCCTGCACTTGCAACCGGCGCGTAACGGCGTCGACAAGCCGAGCGAACTTGCTCAAACCGAGCACCTTGCCGCTCGGGATATAGCCGATATGAATTTTCCCGAAAAACGGTGCCATATGATGCTCGCACTGGCTATAATAGACGATGTCCTTGACGATGACGAGTTCCTCGTGCCGCTCGTCGAACGTCGTGCCGAGCACTTCGCGCGGGTCGACCGAATAACCCGCGAAAATTTCCTCGAACATGCGCACGACGCGGGCCGGCGTGTCGCGCAGGCCTTCCCGGTCGACGTCCTCCCCGATCAGCCGGAGAATTTCGCGGACGTGATATTCCAGCTGTTCCCGGTTGGCCTGGACCCATTCGTTGCGATATTCCCGGATTTCCGCCATGTACTCGCTCCCCCCTGCGACGTCCGGCCGGCGTCGCTTCTGTCGGATCTTCGTCCGCTTCAGGTGATCACCTGCTCGATGAAAATCGTCGGATGCCGCGCCAGATCGATCTCTTTGACTTCGTAGTCATCCTCTCCGCGTTGCCGAACGATCCGGACGACGGGCCGTCCCGGCAGCCCGCGGTGCTGGCCGACGACGACGCCGGTCTCGCGCGTCGACAGCCGGACGCAGGTGCCGGTCGGATAAACCGAGACGATGCGCAAAAACTGAATCAACGTCTCGTGATCCAATTTCGTGCCGGACAACGCCATCAGATATTCGCACGCCTCGTGGGGCAACATCGGCTTACCGGCCGGCCCGCGGTGAAGCAGGTTGTCGTATGTGTTGGCGACGGCGACGATTTTCGCGTACGGATGAATCTGTTCGCCTTCCAGCCCCCGCGGCACGCCCTCGCCGTCCGGAGTTTCATGGTGTTGCAGCGCCACATGGGCGATAAGCAGGCTGAATTCGCGCTTGTGCTTGAGCAGTTCGAACCCCCGCCACGTATGGTGCAGCTTCGGATCGGGAGCCGCATCGTCCGTGATCAGCTCCACCTTGCCGACGTCGTGCAAGAGCGCCCCGATCGCCAGTTCCTTGAGCTGCATCTGGTTCAGGCCGAGATTGATGCCGGTCAGAACGGACATCATGCTGACGTTGATCGCATGGATATACATCGCATTGTCTTTTGTGCGAATTTCCGAAAGTTGAACAAGCACCTCCCTGTTCTGCATGATTTCTTCGATCATCCGGTCGATGCTGACCGCAATGGCGCGCGTGTTGAAGTCTTTGCCCGACCGAATCGCCTGGAACGTCTCCACCATCCGCTCCATGACGAGCCTCTTCGTCTCTTCGGAGACGACTTCCGGAATTTCGACGTCTTCCAAATGTTTGTCGCGAACGAACAGATGCGTCACGCCGATCCGCCGCAACGTGCTGATCATCGCCACCGTCAACTGAACCCCTTCGGACAAAAGCACGGTGCCGTTATGATTGAAAATCGTTTTGCCCAAAAACTGCCCGGGTTCCACCTGGTCAATGCTGACATACCTCACGGCCGTCCCCTCCGTTTGCCCGTTCCAAGGCCAAAAGCCGCTCTTTTCGGTCGAGACCGCCGCCGTAGCCGACAAGCGCCCCGTCCGCGCCGACCACCCGATGGCACGGCACGACGATCGATACGGGGTTGACGTGGTTGGCCGCGCCGACCGCGCGGCACGCCTTCGGTCGCCCGACCGCCCGCGCGACGTCCCCGTACGACCGCGTCTCGCCGTAGGGAATGCCGCACAGGGCGCGCCAGACGGCGAGCTGAAACGGCGTGCCGCGCAGATCGAGCTCCAGGTCGAACGCCCGCCGCGCGCCGGCAAAATATTCGCGCAGTTGCCGTATTTCCTCGGTCAGCGCGTCTTCGTCTTCCCGCCATCGGACGCCGTCGCCGTACCAGCGCTTCGCCCACCGCCGAAGCTCCGCCGCGCACTCGTCCCATTCGCCGAAATCGACTCTGCACAGTCCCGCGTCACTGCGGACAAGCAACAGAGGACCGATCGGGCTGTCCGTCCGCGCCAGCCGGAGCAGCATCGCCCGCGCCTCCTTTCAGCCGGGCGATCGCCCGTTCGATTTCCCGCACGGCGTACGCGTCGGTCTCCGCCGCCCGCGCTTCCTCCAGCGCGCGGAGCGCCTCGTCGCCGCCGATCTTGCCGAGCGCCCACGCCGCCGTCCCTCTGAGCACCGGCCGCGGGTCCTCGCGCAGCACGCGGGCCAAATGCGGAACGGCGGTCGGATCGCGCCAATTGCCGAGCGCGATGACGGCGTTACGCTGGATCGGCTTGCGCCCGCGCCAGGATGCGGCACTCGCGCCGTACGCTTCCCGGAACACGCGTTCGTTCATCGACAGAAGCGGAATGAGCAGCGGTTTGACCTTTTCCGGGTCCGGCCGGAATTCCGGGTGGTGCTCCGCATGTTTGCCGCGGTTGTGCGGGCAAACGATCTGGCACGTGTCGCACCCGTACAGGCGGTTGCCCATTTTTTCCTTGTATTCGTCGTCGATCGGCCCTTTCGTCTGCGTCAGAAACGACAGACATTTCTTCGCGTCGAGCTGTCCCGGGCCGACAAGGGCGCCGGTCGGACAGAAATCGATGCATTTCGTGCACGAGCCGCACGCCTCGGTGACCGGCTCGTCCGGCGAAAACGGCAGATTCGTGATCATTTCGCCGAGAAACACCCACGACCCGAATTCCGGCGTGATGATCGAACAGTTTTTTCCGATCCAGCCGATGCCGGCGCGTTCCGCGACCGCCCGGTCGACGAGCACGCCGGTGTCCGACATCCAGACCGTCTCCGCCCACGGCACGCGCTCGCGGACGAACGCGTCGAGACGCGACAGACGGTCGCGCAATACGCGATGATAATCTTCGCCCCAGGCGGATCGAGAAATAATGCCGCGCCGGGCGCCCGGCTCGGACTTCGGCGGGTTCGGCAGCTTCGACGGATACGCGACCGCAACGGCGATGATCGACCGCGCGCCGCGCAGCGACAGCTCCGGACGTGTCCGCTTGTCGAGATCCGGCTCCTCGAAACCGGACTCGCGTCCGAGCGCCCGATGCCGTTCCAGAATGCCGCGCAGTTCGACGAACGGATCGGCCGACGCGAAGCGAATTTTATCGATGCCGAGCGACGGCGCCGCCTCGCGGATTTCCTGCTTCAGCGCCTCCCAGTCGACGTCCGCGCACACGACCGCGCCGTCCACGATGCGTCCTCCTTTCCTCAAGGCTCAACCAGCTTGCGGATCGCCTCCCGCGCCAGTCGGTCGCAGGCGTTGTTCCACTCGTCGTCCTCATGCCCCTTGACCTTGACGAACTCCACGCGATGGACGGACAAAAGTCGAACGAGCTCCTCCCACAGGTCGCGGTTGTCGACGGGCTCGCCCCTGCTGTTCAGCCAGCCGTTTTGCACCCATTTCTCCACCCATTTTTCCCGAAACGCGTTGACCAGGTACGCCGAATCAGTGAACAGGCGGACGGAACACGGCTCCTTCAACCGCCTGAGCGCCTCGATCGCGGCCGTCAGCTCCATCCGGTTGTTCGTCGTCGACGGCTCAGCGCCGGAAATCTCTTTTCGCCGGTCGCCGTAAAAGAGCACCGCCGCCCACCCGCCGGGACCGGGATTACCCGAACAAGCGCCGTCCGTGTAAATGCGCACTTCTTTCATCGCGGACGCCCCCGCTCGCGCCACCAGCCGTAAACGCGACGGCAAACTTCATCGGAAAACGGCTTGTCACGCGTTCGGATGCGCCTGAGCAACTCGTTCAGCCCAAGGCGGACGTTGCGCTCGACGTCGGCGCCGTAGCGGAATTGCCGTCGGTGATGTTCGAACTCGTCCTCGTCGAGCACGTGCGCCTCCCCGTTCTCGTCGACCAACACGTCGAGATCGTAGTCGACGTACGTGATTTCGCCCGCCGACCTGCGCGCCGGCGACGAAAGATTGCAATAATACCGGACACGCCCGCCATTTTCCAAGAGGCAGACGACGTTGTACCAGCAGTTTTCCATAAAATACACGACCGACGGGACGCGGCTGATTCGCTCATGGCCGTCCGACTCGACGATCGGCGTCTGATCGTTGACGAACACGATCATCGGCGGATCGGACGCCGTCCACGCGGCCGGAAGCGCCGTTTCTGGAATTCTCCAGTTTTCTAGCCATGCCCGATGAAGGCGGCCGTCGTGCTTCAGGCTTCGAATGATATATCGCTCGAGTTGCTCCATGCGACCGCTCCTTTCCTGCTTTGAAAGCCGCCTTCGGGCCCTTTGCACCGACAGGGCCGAGACAGGGCTAAAACAGGGCTAATAATAGAAAAACATATCTTCCATCCGAATGCAACGAGCCGAAACGAGTCGGATGAAAGATATGTTTTCCTTACGCCTATTTCCTTCGCGGATCCGCTCTATTCGACGATTCGACAGGAACGTCGCGAGCGTCCGCCTCAGCCACTCACGATCTTGAGCCGCTCCCAGGAATGGAAAAAATCTTTCGGGCCATATCCCGCCGCCTCGTAAAGCGGCAACACCGGTGCGTTGTGCGCGTCGACGGTCACTCGAATCCTGCGCACGCGCCGCTGCAAAAATCGGTTGCGCAAAGCCTGAATGAGCGCCGTGCCGATGCCCTTGCGCTGATGTTCGCGCGCGACGGCGATGCGGTAGTAAAACCCCTCGTCTTCGTCGATCGTCCCGATGATGGCCCCAACGACTTTCCCGTCGACTTCCGCGACGAGAATCAGGTCGCTGTCCCACGCCAGCTGCCGGCCGAACGCCTTCATCGTCTCCTCGAAACAGGCCTCGCTCAACACCTCGCGGAACAGCTCGCTCGCCTGCACGTAGTCCGCCAACCGAAACGAACGGATTTTCATGCCCGATCTCCTTCTCCCCCGCCGAGAGCCTGCGAAAAAAGAAAACGCAAAGTATGATATACGACAAAATTCGCGAAAATCCTTCCGGCGGGTTTAAAAAAATTTTGACATGCGGACACGAGAAATCCGCCTCGCCGTCTGTTCGACTCGGCACTCTTCTTTCAAAAACTCCTTTTCGACTGGCCAATCGCACCATGACGCGGCCGCTTCACCGGCAAAACCCTCGGCTCCGCCGATCCGCGCCCCGTCCCCTGCAAATGATTTATCGCCGCGATTGGGGGATAATGATGACATGACGAAAAATTCCAATCAACCAGGAGGGGAATGAACATGCCGCATCAACTTCCACCGCTTCCGTATCCAGAAGATCCGAAAGAGGACTAGTAAATGAAAATCAGAAAAGCCTATCTTATTGACGGTCTTTTTGAGGATTTATGTCAGGTTGTTTTGGAGTTTTACCTTCAACGAGCCGAATACTTTAAGGTTCGTTTCCCCAGTGATGAAGAATTGGGTTGCGGAAAGGACGATTTCCTATCATTAGATGAAATCAAAGTTTCCGAATGGGCTGGCATGAGCGGCGCCATCGAGGTTTTCGGACTGTTGACCCCAGAATCGAGAAGTTTATTTACTTCAAACCGCCTGTGGGACTATGAATTCCTCGCTGGAACTGAGACGCTGTTGCACGTGTCTGACTTTTCCGTCCGAATGGTCTTCGTAACCCCAGAAGAGCAACGTGAACTGGATGGAATAGGGATTGATATAGGCCGATGGATTCCGGTTGATTTGAATGTATCGCATCCACCGAGAACGTTCGTTGTTCCCTTTTCAGATCACGAAGTGGCGCACCTTAGAGAGAGCTTGTATGAGGGATTAAAGAAACATGGGGATTCGGATCACGAAAAATAGGCGCCCCCAGCCCAAGCGGGTGAGGGCCAGGTGAATCTAGAGCAAGTCTCGGGCCTAGCGGTCCTAACGGAAAGCTCGCTAGCAGCCTGTGCAGGCAATGTCAGCAGCTCGACCGATGTTCGGCCGGGACGGGCAGGAGCCGTCGCCCAATTGAACTATGGCGGCCTTGACAAGGACCTATCCGGCGGCCCCTTATCTCTTGGCCGCTACCGTTCTCAGTTCACCCCGGTCTGAACAGCAAGGCCAGGCAAACGTGTCGCGTTTCAGCCGGCGGTAAACACGGTCGACGCACTGTTCACGCGCTCAGGTTGATTTCCAGCCGCGATTGGGGGATAATGTAGTCATGGCGAAAAATTCCGAACCGCAGGAGGGGAACGTCTCATGCCACATCAACTTCCGCCGTTGCCGTATCCCAATAACGCGCTGGAACCGTACATCGACGAACAGACGATGATGATTCACCACGATCGTCATCACGGAACATACGTCAACAACCTGAACGCGGCTTTGGAAAACTATCCGGAGCTGCAGAACAAAACGGTCGAGGAACTGATCTCGAACCTCGACGCCGTGCCGGAAGCGATCCGCACCGCCGTGCGCAACAACGGCGGCGGCCACGCCAACCATACGCTGTTCTGGCAGATCATCGGCCCGAACGCCGGCGGCGAACCGACCGGCAAGCTGGCCGAGGCGATCAACCGCGAGCTCGGCGGATTCGCGAAATTCAAGGAAGACTTCACGAAAGCCGCGATGGGCCGGTTCGGTTCCGGTTGGGCGTGGCTCAGCGTCGACAAGAACGGCAAACTCGTCATCCACAGCACTGCTAACCAGGACAACCCGCTGATGGAAGGCTTGACGCCGATTTTCGGCCTCGACGTCTGGGAACACGCCTATTATCTGAAATACCAAAACCGCCGCGCCGACTACATCGCCGCATTCTGGAACGTCGTCCGCTGGGACGAAGTCGGCCGCCGGTACGAAGCCGCCGTCGCCGGCAAATGACCGGGCGGGCCTGCCGCCGATTCGCCGTGCGGCGCACAGACGGCCACTGTATGACTGTATGGAAAAAGGGCGGGAAATTCCCGCCCTTTTTTGCACGGCCGTCAGACGCTTTCAGCCGTCGGAGGCGCCGTTTTCCCTCCGCCGCTCCTGGCGCAGCCGCCATGCTGCAAGCCTCGCCTCGACGACGGCGGTCCGGTCGCGCCGCGCGTGCTTATGCAAGAGCGCGTCGGCCGCCGGGTCGCTCGGCGCCCCCCACACCAGCCCCAGCGCCGCGCACTTTTCCGTGCACAAACGCTTCAACTCGGGATCGCGCACCGGTAGATCGAGATCGGCGTATGCCGGTGCCTCTTCCGGCTTCGCAGCCTCTAGCCGTTCCAAACGCCGCCGTACCCGCTCGATCGTATCGCGGCCGTCCAGTCCGAGCCGGTCGAGATCGGACTCGCGTAAGCGTCCAAGCGCCGCCGTCAACAATTTGCGAGCCCCCTCGACGTTGCCGCGCCGCTCATGATAAAGCGCCACCGCCACTTGCAACAACCCGATCCAGGCGTCGGTAAACGGATCGCCGGGATGCGATTTCCAATGCTCTTCCATAATCTCGTGACATTCGAAGTAATCGCGTGTCGCATGAAACTCCACAAGAAACGCAACATACGCCTCCGGATATTTCGCATGCACCCCGGTCACCGCGGCCGCCCCCCTGCACCCGCTCCAAACGGCGATTGCACCAACTCGGAAAGGATGCGCCCGAACGCGTTCGGAAACGTATACGCGCCCAGCTCGGAAAACGCCGCCCATCGATAATCTGCGGGCAAACGCTTTTCCCCATCGCCGTCTTCGGTTTCCAGAACACAAGCATAAACTTCCAAAAACCATCGCAAATGTGAAAAAACGTGATCCGTCCGCCAAACCCGCGCTCCCGGCGACACGCGCAAACCCGTCTCGGCAAAAATCGCTTCGGCCAACAAAAGCGCCTCATGCCTGCTTTCGTCGCCGTACCCCGCCGCCGACTCCGCAACTGCCTCAGACGGCTTCACCGCCGCTTCACCCGCCGCGACATCCGCACCCGACGACGGTCGCGCCTCCACATGCGGCAATTCCCACATCCCAGCCAACAGCCCGCGCTCCGGACGCCGCCGAATCAAAAGTCGCCCCTCGCCGTCGACGATCCACGCGACCAGCCGACGTTCCGTCCTCGGCGGCTTCGCCTTCGCCTTCACCGGCAGCTCCTCTTCCTCTCCGGCCAGATAAGCGCCGCACCGCTCCATCACCGGACAGACGAGACAGGTCGGCGCCTTCGGCACGCAGACCGTTGCGCCGAGCTCCATCAGCGCCTGATTGAAATCACCCGCCGCATCTTCCGGAATGAGCCTGCGCGCCAGCGCCTCCATCTTTTCCCGCGTCGCCGGCTTCGCGATATCGTCGCGGATCAGGAAAAACCTCGACAACACGCGCATCACGTTACCGTCGACGGCCGGTTCCGGCCGCCCGAACGCGATACTCAGCACTGCACCCTTCGTATACGGCCCGACGCCAGGCAAAGCGGCCACCGCCGCTGCATCGTCCGGAAAAACGCCGCCGTAACGCTCCACGATCACCTTCGCCGCCTCGTGCAAACGCCGCGCCCGCGAATAGTAGCCGAGCCCCTCCCAAGCCTTCAGCACGTCCGCTTCGGGCGCCGCCGCCAGATCGGCGACCGTCGGAAACCGTTCCAGAAACCGCTCGTAGTACGGTATGACCGTTTCTACGCGCGTCTGCTGCAGCATCGTCTCCGACACCCAGATGCGGTACGGGTCGCGCGTCCGACGCCACGGCAAATCACGCCTGTGCCGGCGGTACCAGTCGAGCAGTCGGCCTGTGAAAAAACGCTCCAGTTCCATCAGTTCAATTATAGTCAAAACCGCGCTATAATGAAATCGACGTCAAGAGGGGGAACCGCGATGCTTACTCCCGGCGAACTCGCCGCTCGTCTGAATCGAATGGTGTTTTCGATTCTGCTCGTCGGCCACCGCAAGTGCGAGCCGGACTGGCGCCAAGCGGCGCACCGCATCAAACACCATTCGTTCTGGCTGATCGTCAGGGGCAAAGGGACGTTTTCGATCAACGGCACGGTCTACCCCGCCGAACCGGGAAAACTGTTTTTCTTCCTTCCCGGCATGAACGTCGAACGGAGCGCCGATCCTGAACATCCGTTGGAATACTATTTCTTGCGGTTCCGGTATGCGGAAGCGTACGAGGACAAAGAACAGTGGATTTATCGCGGAGCGGACGAAACGCCGTTTCCGCTGGCCGGCATGTATGCCGTGCAAAACGCCCCCCAGCTCATTTACCTGATGGAACAACTCGACGCGCTTTGGAAAAAGCGCGGGCACCTGATTGCCCTCCGGCGAAAAATTTTACTCTATGAATTTTTTTTCGAGTTAATTCAGGATTTCCGAGCCCAGCAGGCAGCAGGCGACACGACCGCCGCCATCGAGCGGACTCAGGACTACATGATCCAGCACTATCAGGAACCGTTGAAACTCGAACAGCTCGCGCAAATGGCGGGTTTAAGCGTCAGCCACTACTCGCGCATGTTTAAGAAATACGTCGGCTACAGCCCGATCGAATATTTGACCCACCTGCGCATCGACCGGGCGAAAGAACTGCTCGCGCTTTCCGACTACCGGCTTAAAGCGATCGCCCGCAGCGTCGGATACGAAGACGAATTTTACTTTAGCCGCATCTTCAAAAAAATCGCCGGGGTCCCGCCGCGCGAATACGCCCGGCGTTACCGCCACGACGGTTTGCCGGGCGGGCAGAACGGTCCGGCGACGTGACGACGGCCGCCTATATCAAATCACTCCGAAGCGATCTCCATCCCCTCGATCCGCTTTCGCGTTTCTTCCGTGCCGAGCCGCCGAATGGTGCGGTAAATGTCGCGCAGCACCGCGTCGTAGACGTCGTTCGGCCTATCCTCGTGATACTGGATTGCCGGGGCATGCGCACGGAAAAATGAAGCGTCGTCGGCGTCAGCCAAATCGTTGAACATTTCCTGCAGGCGGTCGACTTCATCCCGCGTTGCTTCGATCTCGAATTCGTACGTGTCGTCGCTGCGATTTTGCAATATTTTTCGATTTTGGACGGAAACATAATAGCGCGATTTCAAGCCGATTACCCGCCTTTCTTGAAGGACCCCCGCGAATTTTTCGCCGCTACTCGACCCGCGAAAACCCGTAATACCAGAACAGAAAAGCCGCCAACGCCGCCGCTCCGACCACGAACAGCGCATACGGCCAGAGCACCGGATTGAGCAGCCAGTAATGCCTGACGACCGAGCGCGGCTGGTCCGTATCCCGTTCGGACGCCTGCTGCCGGCTCACCCACAGCGCGCTCAGCGCTCCACCCGCTGCGCAGACCGCCGCAAAAACCGCAAGCGGAATCCAAACGTTCGCCATCGGCGTCACACCGCCTTTCCGAACGTTAGGATTCCGCGTCCGAAACGGATTATACGGACAAGACCGCCTCGCCGGGCCCGGGCCCTGTCGACCCGGCCGTATTTTGTGGTAAGATGATGGTCGGACAAAAACCGACAAGTCCGGGCAAGGAGGTCCGCCCACCGATGAACGTCCAAGACAAAGCGCGTTACCTGGAGCTTGACCGCCGCACGGTCTGGCATCCTTTTACCCAAATGAAAGATTATGAAACGCTCGACCACGTGCTGATCGAGCGGGCGGATGGCGTATTTCTGTACGACGCCGACGGCAATCGTTATTACGACACGATCTCGTCGTGGTGGGTCAACGTCCACGGCCACCGCCATCCGCGCATCATGCGCGCGATCGGCGACTTGCTCGAGCGGATGGATCATGTCCAGTTCAGCGGCCTGACCCACCCCGCGGCGATCGACCTTGCCGCCGAACTGCTCGCCGTCGCGCCGCCGGGGCTGACGAAAGTGTTCTACTCCGACGACGGCTCGACGGCGGTCGAAGTCGCGCTCAAAATGTCGTTTCAGTATTGGCGGCACGTCGGCCGTCCCGAAAAAACGGTTTTCGTCTGTCTTGAAAACGGCTACCATGGCGATACGATCGGCGCGGTCAGCGTCGGCGGCGTCGATCTGTTCCATGCGGCGTTTCGACCGCTGTTGTTCGAGACAATCAGAGTTCCGTCGCCGAATCCCTGGAAAACGCCCGATCCGTCGCCCGACGCCATCGCCGATGCGGCGCGCGCGACCGTCGACGCCGTCGCGGACGTGCTGGAACGGTCCGCCGGCCGGATCGCCGGGCTGATTTTCGAGCCGATGGTACAGGCTGCCGGCGGCATGATCATCTATCCCGCCGACGTCGTTCGCGCGCTGCGCGAACTGACGGCCCGCCACGGCGTTCACCTGATCGCCGACGAAATCGCCGTCGGCTTCGGCCGCACCGGCCGAATGTGGGGCGTCGATCACGCCGGCGTCTCGCCCGACTTGATGTGCGTCTCGAAAGGGCTGACCGCAGGCGTCTTACCGCTGGCCGCCACGCTGGCAACAGAAGAGATTTATCGCGCTTTTTACGACGATTACGAGACGATGAAGACGTTCTTCCACGGCCACAGCTTCACCGCGAATCCGATCGCCGCCGCCGCCGCATTGGAAAACGTGCGGATGTTCCGGGAAGAACCAGTGCTAGAACGCGCGCGCGCAACCGCCGAGACGCTCGCCGCCGCACTGGAGCGCCTGCGCCGTCGACCGCACGTCGCGAGCGTCCGACATCTCGGCATGATCGCAGCTTTCGACCTGTATCGCGACAAAACGACCGGCGAGCGTTTCGACTTCCGCGAGCGCGCCGGATTCCGCGTCTACCTCGAAGGACTGAAGGAAGGGCTGATCCTGCGCCCGCTCGGCGACACGCTATACTATTGGCTGCCGCTCTGCACGACACCGGAGCAGGCGGAAGACATCGTCCTCCGCACCGAGCGGACGTTGGAAACTCTGGGTCTATAACCGAAATCGAAACGACCGATTTCGTCAAATCCCCGGAATCGGCGACCGTTTGTGCTCGGTGCGCAAATATTGGCGCTCCAGCTTCTCGCGGATCACCGGATCGATGTCTTTGCCTTCGAGGTAATCGCTGTTCGCCTCATAAGGAATGCCGAGCTCGCCCTCGTCGGTCTGGCCTTCCCAAAGCCCGGCCGTCGGCGCCTTCTCGATAATCCGCCGCGGCACGCCGAGCCGTTCGGCTAGCATACGCACCTGGCGCTTGTTCAGCGAACTGAGCGGCGTCAGATCGACCGCGCCGTCGCCCCATTTCGTGAAAAAGCCGGTGACCGCCTCCGATGCATGGTCTGTCCCGACGACGAGCAAGTTCAGCTCGTTTGCCAAGGCGTACTGGAGGACCATACGCGTGCGCGCCTTGACGTTGCCTTTGGCTTCCTTGCTGAGATGGCGGGGAAGCCCGAGTTTTTTGAGCGCGTATTCCGCCTCGAGCGCGATTTCGTCGACTGCGTCTCGGATGTTCGTCTCCACCGTATGCGTCAGGCCGAACACTCGCGCCACCTCATACGCGTCCTCGATGTCCGGCTGCTCGCCGTACGGCTGAAACACGCCGACGGTCCAATAGTCGCGCCCGGTCTCCCGCGACAGCTCGTCCGTCGCCCGCTTGCAGAGCCCGGCCGTCACCGCGCTGTCGACGCCGCCGCTGATGGCGATGAGCAAGCCGGCCGCCCGCGCTTGGACGACGTGTTCCTTTAGAAAATCCACTCGCCGGCGAATTTCTTCGTCGACGTCGATGACCGGCTTAACGCCGAAACGCCGAATAATCTCCTGTTGAAGCTGCCCGCTCATGGTGCCTCCCCGCCGCGCAACGTTTTCATCCGTCCCGCTCGCCCGCGCGACCGCCGGATGCCTCCTCTTCAGTTCCGGCAATACCGGTCGAACAGCGCGGTCAACTCGCGCGCGATCTCGTCAGCCGTGCGGTTTTCGATCTGATGCCGCTCGATCATGTGCACCAGCTTGCCGTCTTTCATCAGCGCGATCGACGGCGACGACGGCGGATACGGCAGGAAATACTCCCGCGCCTTGGCCGTCGCTTCCTTGTCCTGTCCCGCGAAGACGGTGAACAGATGATCCGGCACGACGTCGTGCTGAAGCGCCTTGGCTACGCCCGGCCGGCATTGGCCCGCCGCGCAGCCGCATACCGAGTTGACGACGACGAGCGCCGTTCCTTTCGCCTTTTCGAAATGTTCGACGACTTCCTCCGGTGTCCTCAGCTCGATGAACCCGATCCGCGTCAGCTCGTCGCGCATCGGCTGAACGATCTCACGCATGTATTCCTCATATGTCATCGCCATGTCGGCACCCCTCCGTATTGATCGGCCTTTCGCCGCATGTTCGCGCGTACGCACGCGCATATGATACATCATTATACCGCTCCGCGCGGCGATTCACCAGTCGCCGGAGCGGGGAGCCATTCCCATTTCACCAGATCGTCGAAAGCGGCCGAAACTTTCGATTCGTCGAATTTGTCTTTCTTGATCTTCAGCACCTCGGAGACAGTCTCCTTTTTGTCGGAAAAATTACTTCCCGACAGGGCACGGATCGATTCGGCGACGAAATGGACGGTAGACAAAAGCTCGAGCTCGAGCGGCTCCGAGGGCAACCGCCGCACGACGTCTTCAATCACCGGGCCGTAACACTCCACGAACTCATCGGCTCCGCCGATAATTTCATCCGCGTTCTTGCCGGGCGTGATGACGACATAAGGCGATGCACCCGATCTGCCCCCTTCCCGAAGACGTGTCTGAATCGCCCCCAGCATTTCGAAATGTTCCATCTGTTCGTCGAGCTCACGGGAAAACGGTCCGAAATGATAGATGCGGAACGTCAGCGGCAGCGGAACTCCGCGAGACGAAAGAAAATACATGTACTTCTGAAACGCCTTTTTTCCGTAGATTTCGCCTTTGCGTCGGGCGAGGCAAGCGACTGCGGCCTCGAGGATCATCGTTTTTTACTCCTTTCATAATAAAATTGATTTATTTTTTAAAAACATGGTATATTTTCTTGATACGATAATAGACATCCTGTGCTATCTTTTCTTCTGCATATACTCGAAACACATATATCGGATCTTCCAGTTTGGAAACGACCGACGCCATTTCCCGCAACGAATACGTAACCGTCTGGTCTTTTCGATCGATGATATGAATCGTGGGGCTGTTGTCTTCATCCGCAAACCGGATTGGAGCTTTGACGAACCGGTCCACGAATACCTGATCTTCCTTGTAGTATCCTTTAAGCATTTGAGCAACCTGTTCATCATATTCCCGAGAGTCGGCAAATGTATCCGCAAGCCGATCCGATGACCAAACTTCCCGGAAATGTTCACGTCTCAGGAAGCGTCCGGCCCATGAGTTCTTCTGAGAAGACGCTTTGGCATATTGGAAGATCGATTCATCGTCCAAAGACAAGAATTCATCCGGGTTTTGAGGAAAACACTCGTCTCCAAATTTATCCTTCAGAAATCCTCTTACTACCTTTTCTAGAATATAGTCGTACATTCTTCTGGTTCTATGGAAATAAACCTGTTTATACATAAAATATCTTGCCAATATTAATGCCTCGACTGCTTCAAGACCGTCGCTTTCGAAACCGAGCAACCATGTCCCGTCTTTCGGAAAAAGATTGACGACGTTCAAAACCCGATCCAGGTCGAAATATCCGTATTTCACGCCGGCAAACAAAGAGTCTCTCAACAGATAATCCATTTTATCGGCATCCAGCTCAGACGCGAAAATACTGACCAGCAACTGATCCTCTGCTTTAAAGACCGCTCCGCGGATCAGCGAGGCGATATGTTTGGCGTTAAAACCGTGTTTCTCTCCGATACGATCGATCTTTTCCGCAAGTTCCGTTTCTTCGACCAGTTTGGCCGCCATATTTTCATGCGTCTTCACGGAAGGATGAAACAAACGATCGCCCAGATGGGAAAACGGACCGTGCCCCAGATCGTGAAGAAGAGCGGCAAGTCTCAACTTTTGACGATAGGCATCAATTTGTTCCTGATTCCAGTCCAGCACACCATCCCTCTTCTGCTTTTGAATCACCTTGTCGAAGATTAGGGTCGCGACGTGCATGACGCCGAGCGAATGCGGAAAACGGGTATGTTCCGCGGACGGGTATACCAAATAAGTGGTGGCCAGCTGCCGAATACGCCTTAATCGCTGAAAGGGAGCGGAATCGATGATTTCCATCTCTTCGTCGCTTAATTCAATAAATCCATGAATAGGGTCGCGAATTTCAGGCAAATCAATTCCCTCCTCTCCTATCCTCCTTTCTTTCCTCATTTCGACATCTTCGTCATGATCTCCTTTCGCCTCACGACACTTTCGGCGACGCTCACCGTCATTCTACCAGAACATCTGTTCGAAATCAAGTCCGCTTAAAACGGCCGCCGCACGCCGCGACGGCCGTCTGCTTCCCGCCAAAATTCGCGCCCAACGCATCATTCATTTCCCGCGGGAACCGCAGCGCCGACGTCCGCGCGCTTTTCCCCGCGCCGGTCGGACAACCGGATGTTGCCGACGAACCCGGTCAGCAGCGCGCCGAGCACCACAAACGCGAACCCCCACCAGAACACGTGATGCAGCGCGTCGACCATCGCCGATTTCAAAATCGGCACGAACGTCCGCGCCATCGCCTCCGGAATTTTGGCGAGCGCTTCGGGGCTCAGCAAAACGCCGTACAAATCCTGCGGCTCCTCGGCGATTTTTTTCGCCACCTCGTCCACCAGCGGCGAAGGCGGAAGCTTTTGCAGAACCGGGCCGAGCTTTTCGGACAGATCGACCGACGACTGATGGTTCATCACCGCACCGAGCACCGTCATGCCGAACACACCGCCGATCTGGCGGAAAAACTGGCTCGACGCGGTGACGACGCCCAGCTCCGTCTTCGGAAAACTTTCCTGCAGCGCCAGCGTCAGAAGCGGCATGACGAGGCCGACGCCGAATCCGAGCACGATCATGTGCACGGTCGCCGTCCAGAGCGTCGTCGATTCGTCCATCGTGGCAAGCAGCGCAAATCCGGCCGCGCTCACCGCCATGCCGAGCGCCATCTGGGCGCGCACGCCGATCTTCTGCACGAGCTGTCCGCCGACGACGCTGGCGACGAGCAGCGCGAGCATCATCGGCGTCATCGCCGTGCCCGACGCCGACGGGCTGATGCCGACGACGCCCTGCAGGAAAAACGGCACGAACATGATCGACCCGAACATGCCGACGCTCATCAGAAACCCGATCGCGTTGACGACCGAAAACGTTTTGCTTCGGAACAGCCGGATCGGCAGCACCGGATCCGCCGCTCGATTTTCCGCGACAACAAACAGCGCCAGAAAAACAGCGGACAACGCGAACAAGCCAATAATTTGCCAAGAATCCCACGCGTATTCCTTGCCGCCCAACGTCAAGGCAAGCAACAAGCTGACGACGCCGACCGTCATCGTCAACATGCCAGCGATGTCGAACTTCGGCCGTTCGCTCTTCTTGTGGGGACCGAGGCCGATCGCGATCAAAGCCATCGCCAGCAGACCGAGCGGCGAATTGATGTAAAACACGCCGCGCCAGCTCCACGCGTCGACGATCCAGCCGCCGAGCTGCGGCCCGATGACCGACGCCAGGCCGAACATGCCGCCGAACACGCCCTGCCACCGCGCCCGTTCTTTGCCGGAAAACAAGTCGCCGATGATGATGAGCGCCATCGGCATCATAATGCCGCCGCCAAGCCCCTGCACGGCGCGAAACGCGATCAGCTGATGGATCGTCTGCGCCGCGCCGCACAGCGCCGAGCCGGCGATGAACACGAGCAGACCGGTCACGTAGACGACGCGCCGGCCGAGCAAGTCGGCCAGTTTGCCGGCGATCGGCACGATCGCGGTCGCCACAAGCATATAGGCCGTCGTCAACCACGTCATCAGATGCAGACCGCCGAGCTCCCCGACGATGCGCGGCATCGCCGTGCCGACGATCGTCGCGTTCAACGCGCCGAACAGCATCGCCAGAAGCAGGCCGGCGATCAGCACGCCTTTTTTCGAATACGCCGCGTGTTCGGTCGTCATTCGGTTTCTCTCCTTTCGGATATGATTTCCATATATTTTATTAATTGTTCTATCTCTTCTTCACGTAAAAGCGAAAGACGCTGCGCCAGCATCGTTTTGTACGCACGTTCGACCCGCTGGAGCACATCCGATGCGGCGTCGGTCGCAGTCAGCCGCACGACCCTGCGGTCGCGCTCGTCCGGTTCGCGCCTGACGTAACCGCGCGCCACCAGCCGGTCGACCATGACGGTGATCGCACTAGGGCTGACGTCCAACCGCTCGGCGAGCGAGCCGACCGTCATGCCGGGTTCGCAGGCGACCATTTTTAAAAGAAAAAACTGCGGGGGCGTAATGTCCAAGCCCGCCAGACGCGCCGACTCCGGCCGGAGCTGCCGCACGAGCGACATGAGCGCCGCCTGGAACCGTTCGACGCGATCGGGCGTCGGCCCGCCCGCACGATCGCCCGTCTCTTCCGTCGGTCGCCGCACACTTGTCGCCTCCTTTCGTCTTCGCCCCGAAAATTTATACACTTCAAAAATTAAATCATTTAACTACCAGAAAGTCAAGGGCCCGAGATCATCCGATTCGAAGTCCGTCGTGATATACTGAAAATGGTGATGGAACATGACGCTCTCCGACGCCTGGGTGGCCGAACGTTCGGACGACGGCGGCGTGCGACTCGTCCGACGGCGTGTCCCCGTCCCAGAGCCGGCCGAAGGCGAACTGCTCATCCGCGTCGCCTGGTCGTCCGTCAACTACAAGGACGCTCTGGCGGCGACGATTCCCGACCGCATCATCCGGCGATACCCCCTTGTCCCCGGCATCGATCTGGCCGGTACGGTGGAAGCGTCCCGAGACAGCCGCTTCCGCGAAGGCGACGCCGTCATCGCCACGGGGTACGAGCTCGGCGTCCTACGCCACGGCGGTTTCGCCGAATGGGCGGTCGTTCCTGCCGACTGGGCCGTCCCGCTGCCCGAAGGATTGACGCTCCGCGAGGCGATGGCGCTCGGCACGGCCGGCTTCACCGCGGCGCTCTGCGTCCGCGCGCTCGAACATTACGGCCTTCGGCCCGACCGCGGACCGGTGCTCGTCACCGGCGCGACGGGCGGCGTCGGCAGTATCGCCGTCCAGATTCTCTCCGGTCTCGGGTACGACGTCGTCGCCGCGACGGGCAAGCCGGACGCGCGCCCCTATTTGCTCGCCCTCGGCGCAAGCGAAATCGTGCCGCGTGAAGAGCTGACGGCCGGCGAACCGAAACCGCTCCGCTCTCAGCGCTGGGCAGCCGCCGTAGACACCGTCGGCGGCGGGGTACTCGCCGCCGTGCTCGCATCGATCCGGTACGGCGGCGCGGTCGCCGCGTGCGGTCTTGCCGGCGGGGCGGAACTGGCGACGACGGTATACCCGTTTATTTTGCGCGGTGTCGGACTGCTCGGTATCGACTCGGTCTACACCGACATGGGCGTTCGAAAGGAAATCTGGCGTTTGCTCGCCGGTCCCTGGAAGCCGCCTCGACTCGACCTGATTGCCGCCGATATAATGATGGACGACATTCCGCAGCTGATTAAGAGGATGCTTGCAGGACATTTTCGCGGGAGGGCGGTTGTACATATGAAAGAAACAGCTTATTCTAATTAAAAAATTTTTCAATGAACAATGTTGACAGCCGTTTGGAAATGGAATAGAATGAACGGAGAAGTATTTCACTTTTTTTATACTTGAAGGGAGGGCTTTTTGATGAAAAATATAACTCGTCCTAAGGTTATATTTGTTATATTATTTGCTAGTTTTTTTATCATTTATTCTATCGCCTTTGGAGAGAAAACGGAACAGATTGACGAAAATGGAACAATAAATTTAACAACTGATGATCTTAAAGCTGCTGGTCATGATTATAGCTATAATGCGGAAATCACTTCTGATGGAACAATTATAATCAAAACTGAAACAACCCCCCCGAAAATTTATGAAAAAGCGAAAAGATATGCAATGATTGTCTCAAACATTATTGCTCCCGGAATAGAATTCACGAGCGCCCGTTTTATTGTCAATCAAAAAACGGTTGCGGATCATGGAACCATAGTTGAGGCTCGAGCCAGCAAGGATAAAATAAGATGGACTGAATGGCAACTTGCAGATGATCGAAACCAATATCAAATTAATTTCTTTGATGTTTTCTACTATTTTCAGTATAGAGTAACCCTCATAACCAGTGAGAATTCCTCTTCTTTCTTAAAGAGATTGGGAATAAAATTAACTAAAGCATCTTCTAAAGACAAAGAGTTATTTAGCAAGATAAAAAAGCATGATGGAGAAAACATAAAGAATATGTTAAGAAAAGAGGGTTTCTTATCAGAAAACTTAACTAATATGCAATCTGAATCATTTTTTGCAGCAGCATCTTCTACGCTTTTTTCAGCAATTTTAAAAGCAAGCAGAGAAGGACTAATCGGCAACACAACAGCAAATGGCCATCTAATCAAGCCAAATGATATTTTTGTTGCTTTGCCGAGTAGAAAATCTCTCAATGCTAACGATAGGGATAATACCTATACTGTAAATATAAGCTATACGAAAAATGGACAAACAAGAACTTTCAATAACGTTCCTGTATGGGATATTGGTCCTTTTAATGATAGTGATGATTATTGGAATCTAAATTATTATTATGTTCCTTATCCGCCTTATCAATATAGATTGAGAGATAATTGGGGGTATGAAGGATATGGAGATTTAAGTCGAGGGTATTCGGAAGCTTGGTCTGCATTTACAAATAATTTTCATAATGGCTGGACAAGCTCACATCCTATAATCTATAACGGCTCATATTTTAAAGAAAGATACATAAATGATAATAATCCAGGAACACAAGTTCATAATAACAAGAATAATCCTATTTATCCGACGAACTTGAGAAATACTGGTGCTGAAATTGATCTTTCAGATGCGTTATTTTACGGTTTAGGAATGACGGGGAATGATTATGTAAACGTTACTTTCAATTGGGTTTACCAATAATGGACTGATGGAGGAGAAATATAAATGTTTCGGAAGTTACTTATTCTCTTATTACTTATATTTACATCCTCTTGCAGTTCAAAAGATCATAACACATGGATTCTATCGACTTCACCACAAGACGGCGAAACTGATGTTCATGAACAATCTCCCATTATCATAAATTTTAAATATGATATGGATCCTGCTTCTCTCAACTCTAAAAATATTAGTATTCACACAGGAAAACATTTTGAACAGAATATAAGCAACATTTTTTCATATCATTATGACAAAAATAACAAGCGGCTGACGATACAATTTTCTGATCCGAAAGGTTTATGGGGATCAGGCGACGGCATTACTGTTGTCCTGAGCGGTGAAATCCAAACAGCGGATCATCAAAAAATGGGGAAAGATTATCGTTTCGGCTTTCGGACCCGATGAAACTGCGCGGCGGCCGGTGCGTAGAAAAGAGGTGAAGTCCTTTTCATACGGGAGGAAATCGTCATGTCCTTCTTCCAGCGCATGCTGGCCAGCGTCGGCATCGGCGCGGCTAAAGTCGACACGCGGCTCGAAACGCCGCGCCTAAGACCCGGCGACGAAGTGCGCGGAACGGTCTTCATCCGCGGCGGATCGGTCGAACAACGGATCGACGGCATTTATTTGCAACTGATGACCCGGTACATCGTCGAGAAAGACGATCACAAAATTCCGCAAACCGCGATCATCGGCAAATTCCGGATCACCGAACCGCTCGTCGTCCGGCCGAATGAAACGATCGACCTTCCCTTCTCCTTCGTACTGCCGCTCGATACGCCGACGACCCGCGGCGGGACGCCGGTCTGGCTGAAAACCGGCCTGGACATCGACAACGCCGTCGACCCGACCGACCATGATCACATCGAAGTCGACCCGCATCCCTATGCACAGGCCGTTCTCGACGCCGTTCAATCGCTCGGCTTCCGGCTGCGCAAGGCCCAGTGCGAATACGCTTCGCGCCTCGGCGGCCGGTTGCCGTTTGTTCAAGAATTCGAGTTCGCCCCGCCGCCCGCCTATCGCGGCCGCCTGGAAGAACTCGAACTCGTGTTTTTCCTGCGGCCGACGGGCGTCGACGTGTGGCTGGAAATCGACCGGCGGGCGAGAGGCTTACTCGGCATGCTCGAGTCGGCGCTGGAGCTCGACGAGCGTATGCAGCGACTGTCGTTCGATGAAGCCGAGCTGCGCGATCCGAGGACGGTTGCCCACCGATTGCGGAGCGCAATCGATGCACATATGCGATAAAGAAAAAAGCCGGTCACCCCGGCTTTTTTCAGCACTTCCCGCCGATCCGAACAACCCCCGCCGCCCCCGCATCATTCGCTGTCTTCCCGCGGCGCATACGCGCCGTACGCGGTGTCCTCCTGCGGATGGGAAAACCTTTCGCCCGCCCGCGACGGCGGCTCTCCGCGCTCAAACAGCGCGCGGTTTTCGTCGGAACGAAACCCGATGTCCTTGAACGGATGGACCCACTCGTCACCCGCCATAACGGCCGGGTCCGTATCGCGACTCCACCGTTCGAGCGGCGAATGCGGCGACGCGTACAGATGGTCGCCGATCACGACACCGCTCGAGTTGACGAACGGCCCGCGCGGCCGCCGTCCCTCCCGGAATTCCGGCAAAAACTCGATCTCGAACGGATCCAGTTCGGGATCGTCCCGAAGCGCGCTCAGGTCGAAGGGCGGTTCGGGCCGTCTTGTTTCTTGTCCGGCGCGGCCGTTTCGCGGACGTTGCGGTTTTTCCGCTCCTGGCGGCGCTGCGCCTGCGAGTCCGAAGGCATGGCGTTCACCCCTTGTACCGGTGTCGCCGTTAGTTTGCTCCGGCACGTCCCGTTTCATGCAGAGCCGCCCGTTCGACCCATTCGTAAACAACGACGGATCCGTAGACCGGGTCCCACAGCCCGGACGAGCGGAACCGGAACAGCTCCCGCACATGCTCGGCCGCATCCGGATCCTGCCGCGTCCAACCTTCCAGCACGTGATCGGTTAAAAGCACGCGCCGCGTTTTCGCTTCTTCCCGGAGCAAAGCGGGGCGATACGTATACACCCGCTCGTGGAAAAAAGGTACCTGCAAAAATTCCAGCACTCTCGTTTCTTCCCACGTATACAGCTTGACCGGGCCGGGCAAACGCGCCACGGCTTCCGCCATCTGCACGACCGCCGGCATCTCTTCCGCCTGCCGCCGGACGGCTTGGGCACCGACCACGAGCTGGACACCGGCGACGGCAAGCGCCAGCACAGCAGCCGCCGTGCGTAGGTCCGCCCGCCGCAGCCGCCGGACATGCCCGAGCGCAACACACGCGCACGCGAACAACATCGCCAGCGCGACGGGGATGACGTGACGAGGCTTGTCGACATTTTGGCCGATCACGACCCAGACGGCGTAGCACGCAACCGCCGCCGCGGCGATCGCGGCGAACCGGCCTGCAGCCCGATCCGCAGACCGGTTCCCCGACATTCCCGGGCTTTCAGCCCGCATCGCCCGCCGCGCAAGAATGCCGATCGCCGCCGCGAACGCAAACCAGACGGACAGGAGCGACGCCAGAGCGGGCGACTGCGCGCCCAAGGCGGTCCACCCGACGCCGTACGCCGCGACCCGTACGATCCGTTCGACCGCCGGCACGTCCGAACCGACCGCCGTCTGCCCCCACTCAGTAAAATGCCCCGCCGTAAACGACCGCGCCAGCAGCCACAGTTCGCGCCAGCCGCCTTCCGCCGCCGCCAGCGCCGCGATCCAGACGCCCTGAAACGCCGCCGCCAGCGCCATCCCTCCGCACGCAAGCGCCGCCACCCGCACGAGCCGCCGGACGTCGCCCTGCACCGCCGCGATCCTCCGCCACCAGAGCGCCGCCAGCATCAGCCCGAACGGCCACCACGACAGCCGGACGCCCGTCAGTACCGAAAACGCAAACGACGCAACCGCCTCGTCCGAGAACCTCCGCGAAACCCACGCCCGTTTCACCGCCCAGGCGTACCACCAGAACACCGCCGCCGCCATGCCTTCCGACATGGGTTCCCCGGCCGTCCCCCACAAATACGGCGCCGACTGCACGAGCAACACGACGAACAGACTCGCTCCCGGACCGCACCACGTCCGCGCCAGCAAGTACATCGGAACGGCGGCCGCCATCGTCGTCAGCGCGTTCAACCGCGACAGAGCGACGACCGGATTTTCCACCCACCGGTGAACGAGCATCCCCGCCGCAATAAAATAAGGATACCCGGGAAAATGCGGCTGCATCGCCAGCATGTCGAACCGGTCGAGCGCCAGCGCGAAATCGACGGCGTCCCATGAACGCGGCCAGACCGGAACGTGCGCCCACCGCCACCACCAGACGAACGCAAGGCCCATCGCCCCGCATACGGCGAGCAGCCCATCAAGCGGACCGGTTTCACTTCGCAACACCCGCGAGAACCGAACAACCTCCTTCACCATCGCCCGCCTTCGTCACCGCCCGGAAACCGGCTCGTGCCCGACGCACCCGGCCGTCCGCCCGAAACGTCGAGCGTCCGCACCGGCAACGGCGTCGGGCAGCCCCGCGCCGCCCGCCGTTGCCTCACGGTCTGACGTTTCCGCGCCGCTGACCGTCCTCTTCACGGTCGCGCGGTCCGTCTTCTTCACGGTCGCCCCTGCCGCCGCTTTCCGCCGCGCGCGCAGCCTTCGCCACTCGCGCCAGATGGCGGGTAGCACCGCACGCAGGTATGCCGGGTACCGGATGAACGACCGCCCGCGCGTCCTCGGCCGGTATTCGATCGGTACTTCCGCCATCCGGAACCCCTGGCCGACGATGTTCATCGTCAGGACCTGCGCATAATTGTAATCATGCAAAATGTCCGCGCGCTCCAGCACTTCCCGCGAAAACGCCCGCATCCCCGACTGCCCGTCCGTCACCGGCACCCCGGTCAGCAACCGCACGAGCATCGTAAACGCGAAATTGCCGACGCGTCGCGACCACTTCATCCCGCGCACCTTGCCGCCCAAAAACCGCGAACCGACGACGTAATCCGCCTCGCCGCGCACGATCGGCCGCACGAGATCGGGAATGCGCGCCGGCGGGTACTCGTTGTCGGCGTCGATCATAACCGCGACGTCGGCGCCCATCCGCAGCGCCTCCGCCATTCCTGCACGCACCGCCGCGCCAAGTCCGCAAGGCCGTCCGAGCGACACGACGCGGTCTGCCCCCGCTTTCAACGCGCACGCAACCGTCGCGTCCGTCGAACCGTCGTCGATCACGAGCACGCGCACGTCCGCCCCGGGCATATCGCGCGGCACGGCGGCGACGACGTCGGCGACGTTGTCCTCCTCGTTCCGCGCAGGCAAAAACACGACCAGCCGATAACAGCCGTCCCGCCATTCTTTTTGATTTCCGGCCGCAAAACCCACATCGGCCCCCTCCCCCGAACTTCCCCGCGTCGTCTAAGTCGTTCTAAGCTTTACCGACCGGCTCCATCGCGTCGACTGCCGGTTTCACGCCTTCCTCCGCTTCCGCCAACGCTTCCCACAGTACCGGCCCGCGAGCGTGCGACGGATACGGCACGCCGAGCAGCCATGCGATCGTCGCCGCCAGCGACACGATGCTGTGGCGACGCTCCACGACCCGTCCGCGCGCGATCCCGCTGCCGCACATCCAGAACGGCACATACCGTTCCCCCTCGTCCAGATGGGCGTGGCCGCCGATGCCGTCCGACTGCCCGTGGTCGGCGCACACCACAAGCGCCGTCCGCTCCCACAGCCCGCGGCCGCGCAACCAGTCGACGAACGCGCCGATCAGCGCGTCGGCCTCCTCGATTTTCCGCACGTACGCGTCGCTGAACACGCCGAGACTGTGGCCGGTCTGGTCGGTCGCGATCAGTTGCACGACGAGCAAATCCGGACATTCTTCTTCCATGATCCGGATCGCCCGCTCCATAATGCGCCGGTCCGCCTCGTCGTTCGGCATGACCGCCGTCACGCTGTCCACGTCGTCGCCCATCGCATCGATCAGATGCGCGATGCCGAGCAGCCGCCCCTTTTTCCCGACTTTCCGCAGCGCGTCGAAGATCGTTTCCACCCGTACGCCGAGCCGCCACACCATGTTCGAGCGGATGCCGTGCTCTTCCGGATACGTGCCCGTCATCATCGACGAGAAACAGACGACCGTGCGCGCGGGATACACCGTCTCCATTCGAACGAACTCCGTCCCGTCGCGGCGCAGCACGTCCATGACCGGCGTATGCGCCTCGAAAAACCGGTCCTTGCGCATGCCGTCGATCACGACGACGACGACCCGGTCCGCGGGCGGTTCCGCCGGCGCCGGCGGCTCCCGGTCGCGCACATAGCCGCGGTATTGCGCCGGTTTCCAGTCGAATAGGCTGCGGTGCAGCCACCATGCGTAGACGGCCAGCCCCGCCGCAAAACCGACGGCCAAATACAGCTCGTCCGCCGGCCAGCCGCCCGACAACGCGTCCACACGCCGGAAATGGTCCCACCACGCCGTCAGCAGGAGAAGCTTCGGCAACTGCTCCTGCGCGTTGCCGCTCGTCGAATCGCTGTTTTTCAAAACAAGCTTCCAGAAATGCCGGAAATTCGTCCACGGCGTCCCGATCCGCAGCCGGTAATACAGCGTCCCCCACACGAACACCGTAAAAAAGAAATAGACCGCCGCGACGACCAGCCACAGCACCACGTCGACGCCCGGCCGAAGCAGCGCGAACGCGACGACGGGAAGCCACAAATAATTGCGCAAAAACAGCGGAAAATCAAACGTGTAAAAAACGACGAAAAGCGGCAGCGTCGCCGCCAACCCGACAGCCACCGCGCGGGCCGACGATCCGTCCGAAAAACCGCCGACCGCCACAAAATACGCGATCGCGACGCCGAGCGCCATCACCGGCGTGAACGGTTTTCCTTCATTTAAAACATTCCAGCAGCGCGCCAACACGATTTCCACGCGCGACGCCCGCTTGCCTGGATGTTCCAATCGCGTTGTCCGCACATCGACACCGTCCCGCTCAAATCGACTTCAACCGACGCCGCCGTTCTACGCGCCGTTTGACAAGCGACGTCGCCTTGCATTATAATCGAAAACGATTTTCACTGTCAATCCGCTTGACAATCGGTTTGATAATGATTATCATTGAATTCGAGAATGATTCTCAATCCGTAAATAAAGACATCCTGAGGGAGAGGAATGCTATTATGCGCAAAACGTTGTCACTGGCTCTGTCGCTCGTTTTGGCGGCGATCGCCGTCGCCGCGCCCGTTGCCGCCGACGACCCCGCCGGTTCCCCGGCGACTTCCGCGACCGATTCGTCGGCCGAACAGCGTTACGTATCCGAATACAACCGGCTGCTGCAACTTTTGAACGCGCAACCGGTCGACCTGAACCAGGTCAAGCAAACATACGAAACGTCGTTCCGTGCCGCCGTCAAGGCGCGCAAACCGCAGATCGATGAAGAAGTTTCGGTCGTGCTAAACGCCGGGCTGCAAGGTCAGGCGACGGCCGGGCAGGTCAAGCAGGCGCTCGACAAGGGGCTGCAATGGTTTTTCTACGAAGAAATCAATGCTCTGGTCGGTCAGGCCGCGACCGCGCTGCAAAACGGCGACACGGCAGCCGCGAAAACCGCGCTCGCCCGCGCCGAGACGCTGTTCGACGGCACGATCTACGTGACCGCCGGTAAACGCGACCAAAACTTCAGCACGCTGACGCAGAACGTCCTGAAAAACGTCGCGCTGCCCGGTCTGAAACAGGCGATCGACAAGCGCGACACGACCGAATTCGGTGTATTTCGGCAATACTTTCAAAAAACGATGATGAAAGTATTCGTACTCGGCACAATGCGTTACGGCGCTGTCGTCGAAACGGACTACAAGGCCGGCAACACCGACGCGGTCAAGGAACATATCGTGGAAGGCTACTTCTTCTTCATGCCGATTTACCAGTACTTCTCGACCGGTTCGGTCGAAGCGGCCGACGCGATTCGTGCCGCGTTCGGCAGCGGCGACGGATCGAAAGTAAAAAAAGCCGACATCGACCGTTGGCTGGCGCGCGCCATCGCCGGCAAAATCAATGCGTACGCGAACGCCACGCTGGATACCGACCTGGCCAAAGGCGACCTGAGCCGCGCCAAGATCCACGCCGCCGAAGGCAACGCCTTCCTGAGCCAGCTCGAAGTCATCGTGAAAGAGCGGCTCGGCGCACAAGCTTATGCCGAACTGGAGCAGCACGCCGAACAGTATTACGCGGCCGTCGCCGCCGCCGACGCCAAAGAAGCGCGGGCGCACGCCTATGCGATTTTGTCTCGCGTCGCCGACATCGCCGGCGTGCGGATGACGGTCGGCGCGGCGGGGCTGCGCGTCGACGGCAAGGACGTATCGTCGTCCGACATCGCGTCCTACGTCGATCCGACGTCCGGCCGCACGCTGGCGTCCGTCCGACTCGTGTCCGAAGCGCTCGGCGCCACGGTCGACTGGAACACCCAGGCCGGTCGGGTGACCGCGACGAAAAACGGCAAGACGGTCGCGTTTTCCATCGGCAGCCGCGACATCATCGTCGACGGCAAAAAGCTGGAAAACGTCTCGCTCGACCAGCCGCCCGTCGTCCGCGACAACCGGCTTTATATCCCGCTGCGTGCGCTGGCCGAGCAGCTCGACGGCAAAGTATTCTGGCACGACGGCAACATCGTGATTCATTATTGAGCCGCGGTTTCGCGGACAGTCGAAGGATGGAAGCAACCACATGAGAAAAACTGCTTTCTCTCTTATCATGGTCGTCCTGGCGGCGTCGTTCATCGTCGCTGCCCCCTCCCCAGCGGGCGCCTACTCTTACGGCGATCCCGACAAAGAGGACGTCGCCGAAACGTACAAACTGATCGAGGCGGAACTCGCCGAAAACGACTGGGACGCCGCTCTGGCCGCCTACCAGGTGCGTCGCGCGGAGATCGAGTCGCATTTCGGCAAAGACGTGGCGTTGACGCTCGACGCCAATTTCCGCGACAAAAACAAGGCGCTCGTTTTGCAAAACTACAGATACATCCTGTACATGAACCTTGACCGCCGGTTCACGTACGCGGAACAAAATATAAACAATTACGCTCAAGCATCATTGTTGCTCGCGAAAGCAAAAGGGACATTCGACGTGCTTAAACCTTATCTAGAAATCCGCATTCCTAACCAAATCCAAGAAATTCGAGATCATTTTGATAAAGCATACGAATCATTGGGTAATCCTGGGTTATTCAATTTGGGCAAAAAACCAGTTGACGTCGAGGCGTACCGCCGACACACATCGGCCATTTTGACGACGCTTAAGCCGCTGTTCGCCTACACGCCGGCGACCGGCGCTGCCGGCGCGTCGCCGGGCCGGGCCGCTTCGCCTGCCCCGTCGTCGACTCCTGCGCCGTCGGCTCGTCCGACGGCCGCAGGATCGCCGTCTTCGCCGAACGACGCTTCGCCGACGTCCCCGGCTTCGGCCGCCGACGCCGCGTCGCCTTCGCCCGGCTCCGGCGCGACCCCGTCGCCCGCGGCGGCCGTCGCTTCCCCGGACGCCGCCGCATTGGGCACCGGCAGCGCGGAAGCGCCGCCAGAGCCGTCGCAGAAAGCGCCTGAACCGGGCGTTTCCGCCGAACACGCGCCGATGCAGCGCACCGACCGTACCAATCCGTTCGTCACGGCCGGCGCCATCGTCGGCCTGTTGCTCGTCGCAAGCGGGGTCGTCTGGTGGACCAAACGTCAGGCAAAGGGGTAATCCGCGTGGATCTGCAGGCTTTCATCATTACGTTCCGCGAAGCGCTCGAAGCGCTGCTCATCGTCGGCGTCATCGTCGCCTACCTGACCAAAATGAACCACGCCCACTGGAACAAGTGGGTGTGGTTCGGCGCGTTTCTCGCGCTCGTATCCAGCTTCGGCGCGGCGTTTCTGTTCCAGGTCGTGCTGACCGGGTACGAAATGATGGGCAGCCAGAATTACTTGCGCTTTTCCATCATGCTCGCTTCATGCGCTCTCCTGACGCACATGATTCTGTTCATGGCGAAACAGAACGCCGCCTTCCAGGAGCGCGTCGAGGCGAAAGTCGGCGCCATCCTGACCGCCGGCAGCATCGCCAACCTGATCGTTCATTCTTACCTGGTCGTATTGCGCGAAGGCGTGGAAACCGTCTTTTTCTTCGCCGCGATCAGCGGCGGCGACATCCAGAAGGCGCTGACGAGCTGGGGCGCGCTGCTCGGCCTGATCGCCGCGGGCGTGCTGGCGTGGTACTTTTTCCGCGGAGCGCGACGAATTTCACTCTCCGCCTTTTTCCGCGCGACGACGGTGTTGCTCGTGCTGATCGCCGCCGGGCTGCTCGTGCAGGGCATCGGCGTCATGCAGGACATGAAACTGATCGGCAGCCTGTACCGGACGCCGGGCGGGGAAATCGGGGAAATCTACAACATCACCTGGCTCATGCCGGAACATCCGCAGGACGAAATCCACTACATCCGCGACACCGGCGAAAAGCCGCTGATCAGCGGACAAGTCGGCATTTTCTTCAAGGCGTTTCTCGGGTATACGCAGGCCCCGTCGCTGGAGGAATTTGCCGCATACTGGCTTTACTTGTTGACGATGTACGTTTTGCTGACGAGACGGCCGAAAGAGGCCGGACGGCTTGCCGAACCGACCGAAGCCGCCCGCCCGGTCGCGCAGGCAGTCGTCGGCCGGACGACCGCCGCCTCGACCGCGACTTCGACGTCCCAGAAAGCTGCGGCGTCCGCAACGGCAGCGCAGGACAACCCACGAGCATCCGCCTGGAGCTAAGTGAGATAAATTTGCTTGATCACTTCCTCGATCCGGATGTTGCCCACGTTGATGTCCCGAACCGGCAACCGGTCGAGAACCCGGCCCAACTCCCGGCGGATGTCGCCCGTTTCGTCCATCGCGAACTCGATCGTCGCCGCGAGCGGAGTGAACTCCCGGACGTCGAAGCCGTCAAGGTCGCTCTTTGCCACGGGCCGGTCGAAATGAATTTCGACGATTTTCTTGTTGGAAAAGTATGCGCGAAGTTTGTCCAGCGTATCGTCGAACACGACGACGCCCTTGTTAATAATCGTCACTTTCTCACATAAATCTTCCAGATCACTTAAATCATGTGTGGTTAGGATAAACGTCGTCTGTTTGTCGCGGTTGACGTGCTTGATGAAATTCCGGATCGATTCTTTCGAGACGACGTCCAGCCCGATCGTCGGCTCGTCCAGAAAAATGAGCGGCGGCTCGTGCAGCATCGCGCAGACGAGCTCGCATTTCATCCGTTCGCCGAGCGACAGTTGGCGCACCGGCTTCTGCATCACTTCCCCTATGCCAAGGAGATGGCTGAAATAATCGAGCCGCTCGCGATACGCCGAAGTCGGGATCTTGTACATTTCCTTCTGCAAGGCGAACGTATCGACGGCGGGCAAATCCCACCACAGTTGCGACTTTTGGCCGAATACGACGCCGAGCCGGCGAACGTACTTTTCCCGTTCTTTCCACGGCACCATCCCCATGACCTGGACTTCGCCGGAAGACGGATGCAGAACGCCTGCTAAAATTTTAATCGTCGTCGATTTTCCCGCGCCGTTCGGACCGATCAGGCCCCGGATTTCCCCCCGGTTGACCTGCAAATCGATCCGGTCGACGGCCGTCACCGTTTTGTACTCGCGATGAAACACGGACTTCAGACTGGCCCAAAAACCTTCCGTGCGGTGATGGACCTTATAGATTTTGCTCACCTTCCGCATCCGGATCATCGGCTCGTCCATGTCAACCTCCTGCGCTTGTATAGCGGTCAAGCAGCACATTCCAGATCCGGTTGGCGACCAGCAGCGCCGCCGCGCCGGCGACGACGGCGGCGATCATGGCCGCGTCCAGCCGATTCAGCAACGTTTGGGCGGGAAAATAAACCCAGACAGCAAACGGCAACACAAAACGGAACACCGCCCCGACCGCCTTCGGATAAATGCTGATTGGATAATCGGAAAACGACACCGCCCGCTCGAACAGCTCCCCCAGTCGCCCCATCTGGACGACGACCACCAGAACGCCGCAAAACAGCATGAGCAGCGCCGCGTACAAACCAATCCCGGCGAGCAGAAACGCGAGCAATAGCGGCAGCATCCACCAATGCCATTCCACTCCCAGCCGGACGAACGCGACGGCTGCGACGACCGCGCCCGCCAATGTCGGCGCCAGGCCGTTCAGTTGAAACCCGCCGGTCAGCAAAACGCCGGCCGGAGGATACGGCTTGACGAGCAGCCGGTCGAACTCGCCCATCCTGACGAGCGTCACGGTCTGCTGCAACACTTTGCCGAACAGCATCGTCCGCATTCCGTTCCAGAACAAAAGCATGCCCTGGAACAAAACAAGTTGCGGCACCGTCCAGCCCGGATAGCCGTTCGTCGCCGAGAAAACGAGATACTGGGCGACCGGCGCCACACCCGAATACAAAAGCGAAATCAGCATGCCGACGACAAAATTGAAACGGTACGCCATATTGCGCGAGATGTCCAGCTTGCAGTGCCAGACAAACAGACGAACCAATCCGGGCAAAGCCGCCAATCCTTTCATCCGTTACCCTCCAGCCGCGCAAAACCGGCGGGCAAAATACGCCCAAACGACGCGATTGACCACAAACAGCAACGCAATCCAGCCGATTTGTGCCGACACGGTGTGAAGAAGCGGCATAACGCCCGCCGTTTCCGGCTTGTTCAGGAAAAATTGCAGCGGCTCATAGAAAACATATTGGAACGGGAGAAAATCGGCGACGCGCCGCACCGCCTCCGGCATGAAGTCCATCGGCACCGCGGCTCCGCCGAGCAAACCGAGCGTGATGTTTTTGACGTCGTCGACGGCCCGGTTGTCTTTCAGCACAAACGCAGTCAGCCCGACGATAAAATTGAGCTGGAACATCAGCACGAACGCCAACACGGCCGTGGCGACAAACTTCAAAAACGAGGCGAACGTCAGGAAATCGGGAAAATAAATGAGCGAATACACGAACAGCGTCGGCAAAAACTCGACCGCCACGCCGATCACCCGGCTGGCCGCGGCATGGGCGAACTCGAAAAGGTAAATGTGCAGCGGCCGTAAAAAATCCATCGTCAGCTCCCCGCTCAAAATGCGCTGCGAAAGCCGCATGGCGGTAAACGTGTAAATGAACACGTAGATAAACGGCACCGAGGCGTAATACCAGATCATCTGCGACAACGAGTATCCCCTGATCACGTCGGTCCCGGTGTGAGCGTAGATCCGCTCGAACAACATTGCGTTGACGATCAGCACGACCGGAAAACTGATCAGCGACAGGGCAAACGAAGCGCGATACTGAAAAAACACACGCACGTTCATTTCAAGCGCCTTGAAAAAGGATTTCAGCATAGAGCCGCCACTTCCCGAACAGACGTTTCGCACTATGGTACTTTAGGCCGTTTATTTTTAATACCCGAAAATGTTTAGGTCTTACTTTAAAAAGTTTAGATGCTCAAGCGGGAGAATTAACGCCGTCCCACAACACCATCCTGTCGCAAACGCTGAACCCCGTCTCGCCGTCTCACTGGGCCTTCTTCCAATTATCGAACGCCCTTGTTCGCTGCGGGCGCGAAGGGCCCGATTCATCCATTCGTCGACGACGGGGTTCGCGCAAAAAACCCGTCCTGCCGCCGGGTCGAGCGACATGGACGGGTTCGCTTGTCTGCCATCGGCTTCCCGATAGTGGATAATGGAGGCGAGGGGAATCGAACCCCTGTCCGGAGACATCGCCACACCGGCGTCTACGGGTGTAGTCGCGGTATTCGTCTCGCCTTCGGGACGCCCCGCGACGGGCTTCCCTTCAGGCCAGCCCGATTGTCTTCTTCCGTCGGCCTCGGGCGGCGGCCGGACGGCGTAGCCCACTCGGTTGAGCCCCTATCCCCTCACATGGGCGATGAGGGGTAGAAGCCTGGCGGCTGCGTGATCAGGCAGCCAGAGCCAGTTGAGCGTTTTGCTTGTTGCCACTTAAATTTGGCCCCGCGGTGTTGAAGTGGACGCGGCCCCACTACCCGCGGCCCGTGCTCGAACTGCCCCCGTCGAAACCAAACGCCCCCTCGTCGAAATTCTCATGCGACCGCCTTTCGGACGCATCTTTCTAGCATTTATTATATGACAAGCAAAAAGCGAAAACAACGGCGAACGGCCGAAACTTTCATCCATTGCCTGCATCCTGAGGCTTGAGCTGCGCCCAATAAGCCACCGTCTTTCACCGCATGAACTTCTGTTTCTCCCGCAGCGCCCGGCGAATGTCGCGTTCGGCGTCGCGGCGCGCTTCGGCCTCGCGTTTGTCGTACAGTTTTTTACCTTTGGCCAGACCGATCAGCATCTTGGCGTAGCCGTTGCGAAGGTACACTTTCAGCGGGACGATCGTGTAGCCCTGCTGTTTGGACAGGCCGAGCAGTTTATGGATTTCGGCTTTTTTCAACAAAAGTTTGCGCACGCGGCGCGGATCGTGGTTATACCGGTTGCCCTGTTCGTACGGGCTGATGTGCATGTTGTGCACGAAGATCTCGCCGTTTCGGATCAAGGCGAAACTATCGTTGATGTTCGCCTTGCCGGCCCTCAGCGATTTGATTTCGGTCCCGGTCAGGACGATGCCCGCCTCGTACGTGTCCTCGATATAGTAGTCGTGCGAGGCCTTGCGGTTCTGAACGAGCACTTTGCCGTCGTCGGCGCGTTTCGTCATTCGAAATTTCACCTCCCGGACGACCCGGTCGGCTTGCGGCTTCAGCCGATTTTCTGCTTCTGTTCGGACCGCCGGGATCGTCATTTTATCAGGGTTTTGCGGCAAATGCAAGCGGGATTTTTTCGAAGTATCGCTATTTCCGCCGCCTGCTCTTGCCGCCGGACCGGCGGCCGACGCGACCGGAGCCGCCGCGGCCGTCGCGATCTGTCCGCTCTTCGCGCTCGTTCTTTGCGCGGCCGTGACCTTTGCGCGCGAGGCCGCTTCCACGCCCGCGGCCCCCCGCGCTTCCGGCGCTTTTTTTGCGCCCTTCGTTTTCACGCCCGGAGCGCCCTCGTCTCGGCCGCGTGTCGACCAGCTCGAAATCGACGGTGTATTCCTCCGCGTCGACGCGAACGACGCGGACGCGCACCTCGTCGCCGATGCGGAAGACGCGCCCGGTCCGCTCGCCGATCAGCGCATGGTGCGTCTCATGATAGTGATAATAATCATCCGCCAAGCTGCTCAACCTGACAAGTCCCTCGACCGTGTTGGAGAGCTCGACGAACATGCCGAAACTCGTCACGCCGGAAATGATGCCGTCGAATTCCTCGCCGATTTTGTCCTTCATGAACTCGGCTTTTTTCATCTTCTCGACTTCGCGTTCGGCATCGACGGCGACGCGCTCACGCTCGGACGACTGCGCGGCGATGTCGGGCAAACGCTCCGCCCACCGCTCAAGCCGCTCCGGCGGAAGCGAGCCGAACCGCAATACTTCGCGTACGATCCGGTGCACGATCAGGTCGGGGTAGCGGCGGATCGGCGACGTGAAATGCGTGTAAAACTCGGCGGCGAGCCCGAAATGGCCGAGGCTTTCCGCCTCGTACCGCGCGAGCTTCATGGAGCGCAAGAGGACGGTGCTGATCAAGTTTTCCTCTTTCGTGCCGCGGATTTGTTCGAGGATCGCCTGCAGCGCGCGCGGATGGACAGATCCTGCCTTGCCGCGCACGGTGTAGCCGAAATTGGCGACGAACTGAGCGAACAGACGCATTTTCTCCGGGTCGGGCTCTTCGTGGACGCGATAGATGAACGGAATTTTCATCCAAAAAATATGTTCCGCCACCGTCTCGTTCGCCGCCAGCATAAATTCCTCGATGATCCGCTCGGCGATCGTCCGCTCGCGTTGGACGACGTCGACCGTCCTTCCCTGTTCGTCGACGACGATTTTCGCCTCGGCGATGTCGAAATCGATGGCGCCGCGCCGCATCCGCCGCTCGCGCAATTTGAGCGCGAGTTCTTCCATCAGCCGGAATTCGTCGGCGAGTTCGGCGTAACGTGCGGTCGTCTCCGCGTCGCGGTCGACCAGGATTTTGCGCACGTCGGTATACGTCGCCCGACGCCGACTGCGGATGACGCTCGGGTACAGCTCGTAGCCGACGCGCCGTCCGTCCGCGTCGAACGCCATTTCGCACGTCAGCGTCAGCCGATCGACGGCGGGATTGAGGCTGCAGATGCCGTTCGACAGCCGCGGCGGCAACATCGGAATGACGCGGTCGGCCAGGTAGACGCTGCAGCCGCGCTCGTACGCCTCGCGGTCGAGCGCCGAATCCTCGCGAACATAGTAGGAGACGTCGGCGATCGAGACGTACAGCCGGTATCCGCCTTCCGGCAGCCGCTCGACGCAGACGGCGTCGTCGAGGTCTTTGGCGTCCTCGCCGTCGATCGTCACGATCGGTTTGTCGCGAAGATCGCGCCTGCCGACCAGTTCCTCCGGCGATACGGCGTCCGGAACCGCTTCGGCCTCCGCCATCGCTTCCTCCGAAAACGCCTCCGGCAGCCGGTACTTGCGCACGACCGCCAACACGTCGACGCCGGGATCGTCGCGACGGCCGAGAATTTCCACGACCTCGCCGCGCGCGGTCCTCCGCCGGTCGGGGTAGTCGACGATGCGTACGACGACTTTATGCCCGTCTTCCGCGCCGCCGTTCGACGCTTGCGGCACGAAGACGTCGTCGATGCCGAGCCGGCGCTCGTCGGGGATGACGAACCCGTAGCCGTCGAACTTGCGGAACGTGCCGACGAGCCGATCGTGTTTGCGCTCCAGCACGCGCACGACCTGGCCTTCCGGCCTGCCGTCGGCGAATCCGCGTTTCAGCAACCGCACCATGACGCGGTCGCCGTGCATCGCGCCGTTTAAGTCGCCGGCATGCACGAACACTTCGGCGCCGCCGCCGTCCGGCGTCACGAAACCGAACCCTTTGGACGTGATCTGCAAAACACCGCGCGCCATGTTCATCCGCTCGGGAACGCCGTAGCGGCCGGCGCGCGTGCGGTAAATGTCGCCGCGAGCCTCCAGTTCATGGAGCAGCCGTGCCAACTCACCGCCGTCTTCCGCCCCGCACCCGAAATGCAGGGCGAGCTCGTCCGCCGTCATCGGGCGGTAAGCCCGTTCCCGCATAAATTCCAGCAATTCCCGCTCCGTCAAACCGGTTCTCGCCTCCTTGTACGATCCCTCGCAAATAAAAAACAGCAGGCCGCCCTGCTGTTCGTCCGCAAGCGTCGTTTTCCGATTTTCGCCTTTCGTCCGCGCGGTTTTCGCGTCATTTCACGAAATAGCCGACGAGCAGCGCCAAAATGAAAAACGTCGCGGCAAATCCCATCGTCAGCCGTTGCAAAAACAGGTCGAGCCCACGCGCTTTCTGCCGGCCGAACAGATGCTCCGCGCCGCCGGTAATTGCGCCCGACAGCCCGGCGCTTTTGCCGCGCTGCAGCAGCACGGTGGAAATCAGCCCGAGCGACACGATGACGAGCAGCACTTTCAACGCCGTAACCATGTTCTCCGTCTCCCTTTTCAAAACGCTGTAAGTCATTATACCACAAGCGAGCGCAAATATTCAAAACCGATTTTCGCGCTTTCCAGCGGCGGACGGCGGCATACGTCCTGTTCGACAACGAGCGCGCGTACGCCGATGTCGGAAGCCGCTGCGACGATCGTCCGCCAGTCGATCGTGCCGGAACCGGGTTCGGCGAACGAGCCGTCTTCGGCCATGTCCTTGACGTGGACGAGCGCCGTTCGCCCCGCGTACCGCCGCAACGTTTCGAGCGGATCGAGACCCGCCTTTTTCACCCAGTACAGGTCGAGCTCAAGCGCCATCAAGCCAGCCGGCAAGGCGTCGCACAGCCGGTCCAGCGCGAACCGCCCGTCTTCCGTTCGCCGCCATTCGAACGCGTGATTGTGATAGGCGAATGAAAGACCGGAAGCCTTGCATTTTTCGCCGATACAGGCGAACGTATCCGCCAGCCGGCCGAATGCCGCGTCGTCGCCGGTAAGCGTTGCTTCCGGAACAGACGGACAGACGACATACGCCGCGCCGATCTCCGCCGCATATTCGATCTGTCGATCCGTGTCGGCTTCCAGCTCGGCCAGGCGGACATGGGTTGCGACCGCCCGCAGGTCGAGCTCGTCGAGCTGCTTCCGCAGCTCGGTCGCCGACAGGCCGCCGTATCCGGCGAACTCGACGGCGCGGTAGCCGATGTCCGCGACTTTCCGCAGCGCCCCGCAAAAATCGCGGGCCACCTCCTCGCGAATCGTATAAAGCTGAAGGGCGATCGTCACCGCACGCTTCATTCCCGCAAGCCTCCTGTCGTCAGTTGCGCTCGTGCCGTTGCCGTTTCCGTCCGCCCCATCCGCCGAAAAAATGGCCGACCGCCGACCTCGCGCACAGAAGCGAAAAGGCGGTAAACCCGAACCCCCACCATGCGGCGGAAATGCCGGTCCGCTCGGCTAAAATCGCGGCGTCGCCCGCTTTTTCCGGTTCGGTCAGCGCGACGATCCATACCGTGGCCGCGCTCGACACCGATTCTTCCAACGACAGAAACGCGACGAACAGCAAATACAGCCGGGCCGGCCATCCGCCGACCGCCAAGGCGAGCGCCGTCAGGCCGCTGAAACCCGCCGTCCACAGCATGCCGTACGGATTGCGCACGAACACCGTGAGGCAGACGACGGCGACGGACAGCATCGCCGCCAGCGCCTGCCGCTCCAGCCCGCGCCGCCGCGCCCAGAACAGATAGACGGAAAACAGCGACGCCGTCGCATAGCCGGCCAGCGCGACGGCGACGCCGCCGTACACGCCGCCGACCGTCGAACGCGTGACCCCGCTGTGGTCAACGAACAGCGCGATCTCGTGCACCTCGCCGCGGAACAGCAGCGTGACGACCGCGTGGCCAAACTCGTGCACGAGCGTGTTGACGTTGCGGAAATAAGGCGAAAAGGGAAGCCATCGGGTCAGCACCGCCGAACCGATCAGGCACGCGATCGTCAGCAGCCATTTCCCCATCGGGCTCCCCTCCCCGCGCCGGATGCGGCCGTTTTAGGCTGATGCTGGCGCCGCACTCTCTCCCACGCGATCGACGCCGCCGCGCTTTCACCCACGAAACGCCTTTAGATTGTAAAACGCCTCGCGCCCGGCGTATTTCGCCGCCGCACCGAGCCGGTCCTCGATGCGCAGGAGCTGGTTGTACTTGGCGACGCGGTCGGTCCGCGAGGGCGCGCCGGTCTTGATCTGCGCGGCGTTGACGGCGACCGCAATGTCGGCGATCGTGCTGTCTTCGCTTTCGCCGGAGCGGTGCGAGACGACCGCGGTGTAGCCGGCGCGTTTCGCCATTTCGATCGCGTCGAACGTCTCGGTCAGCGTGCCGATCTGGTTGACCTTGACGAGAATCGAGTTGGCGACGCCGCGGGCGATGCCGTCGGCCAGCCGCTTCGTATTCGTGACGAACAGGTCGTCGCCGACGAGCTGGACGTTGCCGCCGAGCCGGTCGGTGAGCAGCTTCCATCCGTCCCAGTCGTCCTCCGCGCAGCCGTCCTCGATCGACAGAATCGGATACTGATTCACCCAAGACGCGAGCAGCTCGACGAACTGCTCGGACGTAAACGACCGGCCTTCGCCTTCGAGATGGTACCGCCCGTCGCGGAACAATTCCGTCGAGGCGACGTCCAAGCCGAGCCAGACGTCGGCGCCGGGCTTGTAGCCGGCCCGCTCGACCGCCGCGAGAATCGTCTGGATCGCTTCCTCGTTCGACCGCAGGTTCGGCGCGAAGCCGCCTTCGTCGCCGACGGCAGTGTTCAGGCCTTTTTCCTTGAGCACGGCCTTCAGGTTGTGGAAAATTTCCGCGCCCCAGCGCAGCGCCTCGCGGAACGTCGGCGCGCCGACCGGCAACACCATGAATTCCTGGATGTCGACGTTGTTGTCGGCATGCGCCCCGCCGTTCAAAATGTTCATCATCGGCACGGGCAGCGTTTTGGCGTTGAAGCCGCCGAGATAGGCGAAAAGCGGCAAGTCGAGCGCCTCAGCGGCCGCCCGGGCGACGGCGAGCGACACCGCAAGCACGGCGTTGGCGCCGAGCCGGCTCTTGTTCGGCGTTCCGTCGAGTTCGAGCAGTTTGCGGTCGACGGCGACCTGCTCCAGCGCGTCGAGGCCGATCAGCTCCGGCGCGATGACGTCGTTGACGTTGGCGACCGCCTTCAGCACGCCTTTGCCGAGATAGCGGGACTTGTCGCCGTCGCGCAGTTCGATCGCCTCGTGCGCGCCCGTCGACGCGCCCGACGGCACGATCGCCCGGCCGACGTGGCCGGTCTCCAGCGTCACTTCGACCTCGACGGTCGGGTTGCCGCGCGAATCGAGCACCTCGCGGGCGTATACGTCGGCAATGACGGTCATCCGGACAACCTCCTCCTCCGTATTCCGCATCCAAAGTTCCGAGCTCGTCATCTTTCGATCAGCGATTGCCCAGTCATGTCGTCGGGCTTCGGCAGTCCGAGCAGTTCAAGTACGGTCGGCGCGATGTCGGCGAGAATGCCGCCGTCCCTTAAGCGCAGCCCCGGCCGCGTCACGATGAACGGAACGGGATTCGTCGTGTGCGCCGTATGCGGCTGGCCGTCGTCGGTCGTCACGATGTCGGCGTTGCCGTGGTCGGCGGTGATGACGGCCAGTCCCCCTTTGGCCAGCACCGCCTCGACGACCCGGCCGAGACACTCGTCCGTCGCCTCGACCGCGCGGATCGTCGGCTCCAGCTTGCCGGAATGGCCGACCATATCCGGATTGGCGAAATTGAGCACGATGAAATCGTGGCGGTCGGCGGCGATTTCTTGCACGCAGGCGTCCGCCACCTCATACGCGCTCATCTCCGGTTTCAGATCGTACGTCGCCACTTTCGGCGAATGGATGAGGATGCGCGTTTCGCCGGGCAGCTCGACGTCGCGCCCGCCGCTAAAAAAGTAGGTGACGTGCGGATATTTTTCCGTCTCGGCGATGCGCAGCTGCTTCAGGCCGTGCTGCGCGACGACCTCGCCGAGCGTGTTGTCGAGATTTTTCGGACGATAGGCGACGTATCCGCCGACCGTCTCGCTGAACAGCGTCATACAGACGAAGTAGACGTTTTCCGGGTGACGGTCGCCGCGGTCGAACCCCCGAAAATCTCGGTTCGTGAACGCCTGCGACAGCTGGATCGCGCGGTCCGGCCGGAAATTGAAGAAAACGACCGCGTCGTTCGATTCGACCAGTCCGACCGGACGGTCGTGTTCGTCGACGATGACCGTCGGCATGACGAATTCGTCGAAAACGGACTTGCGGTACGAATCGACGACCGCCTCGACCGGATCGCGATATTTCGGCCCTTCGCCGTAAACGATGGCGCGATAGGCCTTCTCGGTGCGCTCCCACCGTTTGTCGCGGTCCATGGCGTAATAGCGCCCCTGCACCGTGGCGATCCGGCCGACACCGGTTTTACGGATATGCTCCTGCAATTGCTCGATGTAGTCTTTGGCGCTGTCCGGCGCCACGTCGCGGCCGTCGAGAAACGCGTGGATGAACACGCGGTCGAACCGCTCGCGCGCGCAAAGTTCGAGCAGTGCGAACAGGTGGTCGATGTGGCTGTGGACGCCGCCGTCGGAGACGAGTCCGAACAGGTGCAGCTTCGTGCCGTTGTCGCGCGCGTGGCGGACGGCGCCGAGCAACGTTTCGTTTCGGAAAAAGTCTCCTTCCCGGATCGATTTATGGATGCGCGTCAAATCCTGATACACGATCCGGCCGGCGCCGATATTGAGATGGCCGACCTCGGAGTTGCCCATCTGGCCTTCCGGCAGGCCGACCGCTTCGCCGAACGCTGTCAGCGTCGTGTGCGGATAGGTCGACCAGTAGCGGTCGAAGTTCGGCTTGCGCGCCTGGGCGATCGCGTTGCCGTGCGTTTCGGCGCGCAGGGCGAATCCGTCGAGAATGATCAGCGCGACGGGTTTCGGTCGGTTGGACGTCATGTCACCGCGCTCCTTCTACGAGATGGACGAACGACTCGGGATCGAGGCTCGCCCCGCCGACGAGCGCGCCGTCGATGTGCGGCTGGCACATGAAGTCGCGGATGTTGTCCGGCTTGACGCTGCCGCCGTACTGGATGCGGATACGTTCCGCCGCGGGCAGCCCGAACCGCTCGGCGATCACGCCGCGGATGAAGCCGATGACGTCGTTCGCGTCTTCGGCCGTCGCGTTGCGGCCGGTGCCGATCGCCCAGACCGGCTCGTAGGCGACGACGAGCCCGGCGACTTCTTCCGCGGTCAGCCCGGCCAGTGCCGCTTCCGTCTGGGTGCGGCATACGTCTTTCGTGCGGCCGGCTTCCCGTTCCTCCAGCTTTTCGCCGACGCAGACGATCGGCACGAGGCCGTGGCGCAGCGCGGCGCGCACCTTGCGCCCGACCGTCTCGTCGGTTTCGCCGAAATATTGGCGCCGTTCGGAATGGCCGACGATCACGTAGCGGACGCCAAGGTCGCGCAGCATCGCGCCGCTGATTTCGCCGGTGTAGGCGCCGCTGTCTTCCCAGTGCAGGTTTTGCGCGCCGATCTGCAGCCTCGTTCCTCGCACGGCGTCGGCGAGCGCCGCCAGCGCCGTAAACGGCGCGCACAGCACGGCCTCGACGCCGGCGATGTCCGCGCGGTTGCCGACCTGCGCGACGAACGCCGCCGCTTCCTTCACCGTTTTGTGCATTTTCCAGTTGCCCGCGATGATCGGGACGCGAACGGTCACGGTCGTTCCCCCTTACCCATGATGCGCGGCTTACCGGTCGTTCAGCACAGCGACGCCGGGAAGGACTTTTCCTTCCATGAATTCCAGAGAAGCGCCGCCGCCGGTCGAAATGTGGTCCATTTTGTCCGCCAGGCCGAATTTCTGCACCGCCGCCGCCGAATCGCCGCCGCCGACGATCGTGTAGGCGGACGACTCCGCGCACGCCTCCGCGATCGCCCGCGTCCCGTGGGCAAACGGCTCCATCTCGAACACGCCGAGCGGGCCGTTCCAGACGACGAGCCGCGACCGACGCACGACGTCGGCGTAAATTTCCCGCGTTTTCGGCCCGATGTCAACGCCTTCCCAATCCGGCGGGATGCGGTCGGCCGGAACGACCTGCGTGCGCGCGTCCGGGCGGAAATCGTCGGCAACGACGACGTCTTCCGGCATCAGGAAGTTGACGCCCTTGGCCTTGGCTTTTTCGATGAACGCGCGGGCGAATTCGATGCGGCTTTCGTCGAGCAGCGACTTGCCGATCTCGAAACCGCGCGCTTTTAAGAACGTGTAGGCCATGCCGCCGCCGATGAGAATATTGTCCGCGATGTTCAGCAAATTGTCCAGCACGCCGATTTTGTCCTTGACCTTGGCGCCGCCGACGATCGCCGTAAACGGCCGGTCGGGATCGGACAGCGCCTTGCCGAGCACGGACAGTTCCTTTTCCATCAGCAGTCCGGAGACGGCCGGCAAATGATGCGCGATCCCCTCCGTCGACGCATGCGCGCGATGGGCCGCGCCGAACGCGTCGTTGACGAAAATGTCGGCCAGTTCCGCAAACGCCTTCGCCAGCGCCGGATCGTTCTCTTCTTCGCCGGGATGGAAACGGACGTTTTCAAGCAGCAGCACGTCGCCGTCGGCCATCGTCGCGATTTTGGCGCGGACGGCGTCGCCGACGGATTCGTCGAGCTTGACGACCGGCTTGCCGAGCAGTTCGGCGAGGCGCTCAGCGACCGGCGTCAGCCGGAGTTCGTCGACGACGCGGCCTTTCGGCCGGCCGAGGTGGCTGGCGAGAATGACGCGGGCGCCGCGCTCGACCAGGTAGCGGATCGTCGGCAGCGACTCGCGGATGCGCGTGTCGTCGGTGATGCGGCCGTTTTCGAGCGGAACGTTGAAATCGACGCGGACGAACGCCCGCTTGCCTTTCCAGTCGGCGACGTCGCGGATGCTTTTTTTGTTGAAACCGGTGCTCATGCCGGTCGCGCCTCCCCGCTCACAGCCCCTTGCTCGCCATGTATGCCGCCAGGTCGACGACGCGGTTCGAATAGCCCCATTCGTTGTCGTACCACGCGACGACTTTGACGAGGTTGCCGCCGACGACCATCGTCGACAGCGCGTCGATCGTCGACGAGGCGGGATCGCCCAGATAGTCGCGCGAAACGAGCGGCTCCTCGGAATAATTCATGATCCCCTTCAGCGGGCCTTCGGCCGCCTCTTTCAGCGCCGCGTTGACTTCCTCGACCGTCGTTTCGCGGGCGAGCTCGGCGACAAGGTCGGTGACGGAGACGTTCGGCGTCGGCACACGGAACGCCATGCCGTTCAGCTTGCCCTTGAGCTCCGGCAACACCAGCGCGACCGCCTTGGCGGCGCCGGTCGTCGACGGGATGATGTTTTCCGCGGCGGCGCGGGCGCGGCGCAGGTCCTTGTGCGGCAAGTCGAGCACCTGCTGGTCGTTCGTGTACGAATGGACCGTCGTCATGAGCCCTTTGACGATGCCGAACTTTTCGTGCAGCACTTTGGCCATCGGCGCAAGACAGTTGGTCGTGCAGGAAGCGTTCGAGACGATCGTATGTTTCGCCGGGTCGTATTTGTCGTGGTTGACGCCCATGACGATCGTGATGTCTTCGCCGGTCGCCGGCGCGGAGATGATGACTTTCTTCGCGCCGCCCTTCAGATGCAGTTCGGCTTTTTCGCGGGCGGTGAACAGGCCGGTCGACTCGACGACGATGTCGACGCCGTATTCCGCCCACGGCAGCGCGCCGGGGTCGCGCTCGGCAAATACTTTGATGCGCCGGCCGTTGACGATGAGCTCGTCTTCCGTCGCCTCGACCGTCGCGTTCAGACGGCCGTGGGTCGAGTCGTACTTGAGCAAGTGGGCGAGCGTCTTCGTGTTGGTCAAGTCGTTGACCGCCACGACTTCGACGTCCGTGCGGCCGAGCGCCGCTCGGAACACGTTGCGGCCGATGCGGCCGAAACCGTTGATGCCGATTTTCACTGCCATGTTCGAACCATTCCTTTCCTGAAATTTATGATTTTTACTTTGTTTCCTCCGTGAGAATTGCACGTGCGGCCGCCTCGTCGATGACGAGTACGTGGCTGTAGCCCGAGCGCATGACCGCGTCGATCGCCGGGGCTTTGCCGGAACCGCCGGCGATCGCGATGACCGTCGCGGCGCCGGGCAAATCTTCCAGGCGGATGCCGACGGTCGGCGTCTTGTGCACGACCCGACCGTCCGCGTCGAAAAAGTAACCGAACGCCTCGCCGCGCGCACCGCTTCGTCGCAGCGCCTCGACGGTCGCTGCGTCGAGCCCGCGGCGACGCGCCATCTCGAACGCCTCGCCGATGCCGTGAACGATGATTCGCGCGCTGCGGATCGTGGCGACGACGTCGCGGATGGACGGATCCTGCATCAGCGACTGATACGCTTCCTCGCCGAGATGGTCCGGCACGTGCAGCAACCGGTACTGCGCTCCGGTCCGTTTCGCCATCGCTGACGCGATCGTGCCGGCCTGGAGCTCGACGCTCTCGCCGAGCCCGCCGCGTGCCGGAACGAAGAGGCAATCCTTCAGGGATGCGGTAGCGGTCAACTGTTCCGCGACGACGGCCATCGTCGAGCCGCCGCCGACCGCGATGACGGAACCTTTGGCCGCGTATTTCCTGAGGACGGACGCGCCGGCGCGCCCGAGGTCGAACTTGGCGGCGTCCGATGCCTGCGCGTCGCCGGGAACGACGACCGCCCGACGAAGACCATATCTCTGTTTCAGGCGGTCCTCAAGATCGGCAAGGCCGAACAGTTCCCGGACGACCGGTTCGAGATCGTCGAGCAACCCCGCCCCTTCGTCGGTTAGCGAAATACCGGCCGGGCCGACGCGCAGCAACCCCTGCTGGCGCAAAAACTCAACTTCCGCGCGCAGAACGCGCTCCGTCATCTTGAGCGAAGCGGCGAGCGAGCGGCGGCCGATCGTTCCGGCCGACCGGACTTGCCGCAAGATCGCGTGCCGTTTGCGCAGTACGTCGTCCAGGTCCGGAAACAGGCGTTTTTGCAGGTCGAGCAGGCGCCTCATCCGCGTTCTCACTCCGTCGTTCTGCCGTTATTCGGCTTGATGACCCTCTGCGGAAACGACGACCTGGACGAAAAACGTCCCACATCTCGAATCTGAGTCCCGCCTCCTCTTATTTTACGCCGCCGGAAGCGGCGGTGCAAGTACGCTTCTTAATTTTGCCCTTCCGGACCGTATGGACCAACGTCAAACCACGTCAAGCCGGCAGGGCCTTGATTTTTTGCGCCCCCATCGCTATAATAGGTCTTGCTTCTCCGATACAGGCACCCGTGGTCTAAAGGACATGACGCAGGCCTCCGGAGCCTGAGATCGAGGTTCGATTCCTTGCGGGTGCGTCGGTTGGCGGCGAGGTAGCGCAGATGATGGATAGATGCGGTCCGTTGCTCGATGCGAGCGGCGGACCGATCGTTTTGCCGCGGTTTGACCTTCTTTGACTTTTTGCGACGAATCGGTTATGATGGTGTCGAACCGCAGAAAATTCAAACGCCGAAGGAGGAATACCTATGGGACGGATCGACCGGACGCCTTCCCTTTACATTCCGATGGTCGTCGAACAGGAAGCGCGCGGCGAGCGCGTTTACGATATTTATTCCCGGCTGCTGCGGGACCGAATCATTTTCCTCGGGACGCCGATCAACGACGCCGTGGCCAACACGGTGATCGCGCAAATGCTCTTTCTGGCGGCGCAGGATCCGGAGAAAGACATTCATCTCTACATCAACAGTCCCGGCGGCTCGATCACGGCCGGGATGGCGATCTACGACACGATGCAGTTCATCAAGCCGGACGTGTCGACGATCTGCATCGGTCTGGCGGCATCGATGGGCGCCTTCCTGCTGGCCGCCGGCGCCAAAGGCAAACGGTTTGCGCTGCCGAACAGCGAAGTGATGATCCATCAGCCGATCGGCGGCGCGGAAGGCCAGGCCACGGACATCGAAATCCGGGCGCGGCGCATTCTGCGCATGCGCGACCGGCTGAACCGGATTTTGGCCGAGCGCACCGGCCAGCCGCTGGAGAAAATCGAGCGCGACACCGACCGCGATTATTTTATGACGGCCGAGGAAGCGCTCGAATACGGCATCATCGACAAGGTGATCGAACCGGGCCGATAAGGAAAGAAGAGCGGTCCTCCGCGCAAGCGCACATGCGCCGGCGGGGGGCCGCCCGGATTATGGTTCTAAAGCGGCGGGCTGCAACAGACTGACGTCGAAATGACGTTTAACGGCCTCGAGAACTTGGACGGGGTCGGACAGATCGACCTGGAGCAGATCGGCATATTTTTCCCGAGTCGTCGTCGCGGAACCCATGGTGCTGTAAGTGCCTGAGGTCGAATCGGTTATTTGGTACGTCTCGAATTCGATCTGATTGATCTGCGGCAACCTTTCGAAAATGACGACCGATGCCCGGATCAGATCTCTCCGGATCTCTTGAGGATTGTAAAAAGAAAGTCCAACAAGGACTTTATCTAAAGACGGGAATCTAATTTTTCCCACTTTTGAACCGATAGTATCCGCCAATAGGTGACCAACGCCCGACATAGCTTCTCCGGACCAATAAAGATGACCGTCATTCGGGTCAATGGAGGTATAGTACGTCTTCTTCTTCGCTAATTCACGCATTTTAAATTCGTTTTCGCGAATCTTTTGTTTCTCAGGAGGCAATTCCTTTGGTTTGGGCGGTGTCTTCTCTAAATTTTTCATGTCCTCTAATTCAACAGGCGTCCATCCGGCATGATCTCGCTCGTTTGGAGGAACCGAATTTTTTTCGATGAAATCTGATGCACTCACTGCAATTCCTGAAAATAAAAGGGTAAATAAAGCAACAACACAAATGATTTTCACTTTCTTATTTCCTTTCATATTCTTCTCCTCCTTCAATGTAGGCAAGATATATTCTATATTCACCGTTCTCCAGTAAGATCCCCATCTGCCCAATACTCCGGTCTGGGTATTATTCGAAAGATAGGGTATGGAAAACCCACTGCGAGACTCGGAATATCGGCAGTCGCATACGCGCCACCAAGAAAAGGGCACCCTCGAGGATTTAGGGTACATTCATTTTACGCTAAAACTACTCAATCCTACAGAATCCTATCCTAAATAAATACAATAAAAAAAGCGCGGCCCCGCTTCGCCGGGTCGGGCGCAAACAGACCGCGCGTGACAGACGACCGTTCATTTCCGCCGCCAAAACGTCGTACAATCCTTCTTGTCCTCTATGTTAAACCGAATGATTTTTTCCAGCAACGCGTAGTCGACCGGTTTCTCCCACGGCAACCGGATCAACATTTTGGTGAGCTCGTAACCGCTTCGCCGGATGTCGTCGGAGAAACGGCGAAGCGCCTTTTCCTCGGGAGCGACGGCCAAATGATGCCTGGCGACGCTGAATCCGACGATAAACGTCCCGTGATCCGTAAACATCGGCTGGTTCCACGCGATGCGCGGCTCCAGATTCGGGAACGTGTCCGTCACCCAGAGCAAAACTTCTTCCGTCCGCGCGCGATGTTGCGGGTTTTCGATCCTGTCCAAAAAAGGAGTCAAGACGTCCAGCTTTGAGGCCATCCTTTGAAACCCGCCCCTTTCGGAATCACGCGCGCGCCGACTCCCTCAAAAAGCCTTCGACACCGGCAAACGGTACGCCGTGCGGACGATCGTCCGCGCGCACGTTTCACCCGCGTTCGTCCGTCGGCACGAAAATCAGATCGACGGGAAACGCCGACGCCGCCGGCGGCGAAAATTCGATGCGCACTTCCGCTTCGTTCCCGCTCGTCCGGTGCAGCACCAGCAAGCCTTCAAACGCGCCGAGCACGCCGGATTCCGGAACCATGACCGGACGGCCGTCGATCTTCATCGGCCCTGCAAACCCGCCGCCGCGCGCCAGAAACAGAATCGTCGCCTTGCGCGGTTTTTTCAGGACGATTTCGTACGTCACGCCGTAGTTGCCGAAATTGCGCGTCGTCTCCCCGCGCATCGGGTCGAACCCGGAGACGAACTCGTCCGTTTTCCCGTCGCCGATCGTCAGTACGGACGGCTCGGCGAACGACGACGCGTCGACTTCCCACCGCAGATGCGACACAGGAAACGTCCCGCGGATGTTGCCCTCGAACGGCAGCGGCTCAAGCGCCGCCAACGCGGAAGCAAGATCTTTCGGCAGAGGACCAGCGTCCAGCGCGGCGAACGTGAACGTCACTTCACCGTCGGTCTCGACGTCATAGATCGCGTTAAAACCCTGGCCAGGAAGCGCCTCGGCCATCCGGCGATAGACGACGGCACCGCGCGGAGGCACCGTCAGCGTCTCGTCGACGGGGTCGTTGAACAGAAAATCGACGGTCGCCTGGTACCCGATCAAATGCGCGTAGACGGACGGATATACTTCGCCGGAACGCGTCGTGCGGACGGACACCTCCCGGTCCGTCCGGTTTTCGGCGACGATGACGAATTGCACCGTTTTGTCGGTGCCGTTGACGTGAGAGGCGTAGAGTCTCGCCTTCCCGTTCACGGTGTCGCGATACAACACGCCGGTGCGCTCGAACGTCTCCGGGCTGTCGCTGACGAGCAGCGCGCGGCCGGCGACGGCCTCCGCCTTTTTCGGCAACGGCGGCAGGTCGAAAAACCGACGTCCGTACAGTGTTTTCCAGTCCGTGCGGATGACCGAACCGATCGGGTTCATGTAGACGCGGTATTCGAACTCGTCGCGAAAATACGGTTCAGCCGTCACCTCGATCTCGCGCGTGAACACGTCGCTGACGTTGCCGTTGCGATCGGTCACCTGCAAAGAAACGGCATATCGTCCCGGGCGGAAAAACGCTTCCTGACGGCCGGTCCATTGGCGGGACACAAGACCTTCGGCGTCGGGATCGTAGCTGAAATCGTAGTAGCGGACCGGTTCGCCGAGGCGATAGACGCGCTTGTCCGTCGTAAATTTGGCAACCGGCCGGGAATTGCCGTTTCGGCCGACGACGCCCGGTATCGGCGGAACGTATACGACGCGCACGCGACCGTATTCGGCTTCATACGCGTAAGAAGCGCCGAGACCGTCCATCAGCCACGTCAGCCGGACAAGCAGCCGTCCGGTCGGCGCGACCGCCGCGACGTCGTCGAACGGCAGCTGGACGTCGTTTTGTCGGACGGTGCGGTCCGCAAGGCCGATCCGTACAACCCCCGAAGGCATGTCGATCATCACCGCGTTGTCCGCCGCCGACCATTCCACCCGAAAACCCATCGCGTCGCCCAGCGGCTTAGCCGGCACGAACATCCGGCCGCCCAGTACGACCGCCGGAGTATCGAGCTCGACGACGCGCCGGTTGACGATCATTTGCGTGCGGTCGGGATAAAGCAACACTTCCTTGGTCGTCGCCGAGGCGGCGTGCGAAACGCCGGACGTCGCACCATACGGCAGAAGCAAGACGCACGCCAGAACCGCAACAACGAAACTCCAGACCCGCCGCCCCGCTCCGCGATTCACGTTTACCTTCGTCTCTTTCATTCCCGGTTTCTCCCCCGCTCCTCTTCCGTCGATCGCGTACATACGCCGACTCCTGAAACGTCAACCCCGCCTTCCGAAGGCGGGGTTACGGCGTTTCGAGTTCTTCTTTGCTGACCAGGGACACTAAAGCGTTTACAGCTTGCTCGGCGTCGGAACCTTCGGCGCTGATATAAACCTCGGTACCCGAACTGATCGCCAGGCTCATGATGCCCATGATGCTTTTCGCGTTGACTTTCTTGTCGCCTTTTTCGACATAAATTTCGGAGGAGTATTTGTTCGCCTCCTGCACGAACAAGGCGGCCGGCCGCGCGTGCAGCCCCGTTTTCAGCCTCACCACTACCGGGCGTCTCGTCATGTGTGTCGATTACCCCCATTTCGATGAATGGCCGAATGTCTCCAAGACATTATATCATCTTTCCCGGTTTTCTGTCACGAATTCCGCAACTTTTCCGCCAGTTCGTCGAGCTTGCGCAGCCGATGGTTGACGCCCGACTTGCTGACGCCGCCGGCGAGCAGCTCGCCGACTTCCTTCAGGTTCATGTCGGGATGCTGCAGCCGGATGCGGGCGACCTCCCGCAGTTTTTCCGGCAGGTTATCCAACCCGATCGTGCTGTCGAGAAAACGGATGTTGTCGATTTGCCGCATCGCCGCGCCGATCGTTTTGTTCAGGTTGGCGGTCTCGCAGTTGACGATCCGGTTGACGGAATTGCGCATGTCTTTCATGATGCGGACGTCTTCGAACTTCAGCAACGCCCCGTGCGCACCGATCAGGTTGAGAAATTCGATGATTTTTTCTCCTTCTTTCAGATAAAGGATATACCCCTTCTTCCGCTCGAGCACGCGGGCGTTGAGCCGAAACCGGTTGGCCAGCCGGCACAAGTCGCGGCAATGGTCTTCGTACATCGTCGCGATTTCCAGATGGTACGACGAACTTTCCGGACTGTTGACCGATCCCCCGGCTAGAAACGCGCCGCGCAGGTATGCCCGGCGGCAACACGCTTTCCGGATCAGGCCGCGGTCGATGCCCGGCACGAACGCGAATGACCCGTCCGCGATCCTCAGCTCGTTCAGCACTTCCTGCACCTTGTCGGACAGCCGGACGACATAGACGTTGTTTTTTTTCAGACGGGTTTTTTTCATGATGACGACTTCCGGCCTCACGTCCGCGAACAGTTTGCGCATCAGCGTATAAATCCGGCGGGCGATGGCGGCGTTTTCCGTGGAGACGTCCAACACGACGCCGAGCTGAGACAAATGGACCGTGCCGTTCATGCGGATGAGCGCGGCGAGTTCGGCCCGGTCGCAATGCGGATCGCGGTTTTCGATCAACGTCAGCTCTTTCTTGGTCAGGGCCGCGAACGACATCCAGCGTTCACTCCTCGACGGGGCCTTGCGGTCCGACATGTCGGCCGACAAGCCGCAAAATATGCAAAGCGAGTTTCGTCGCGTCGTGACGCAGATAAGTTCCGGGAAGAATCAAGTCGTCCGCCACGACGCGGTAGCCGAGCCGTTCGAGTTCGCCGACGTCCGGCCGGACGGCCTGAGCACCCTGCGCCGCATACCGTTCCGCGACGTCGTCGGGAATATCGCCGATGTTGACGATCACCCAGTCGAACAGCCTGCCGCCGACATGCGCGGCGACCGCTTTCAGATGATCGCCGGCGGAATACCCATCGGTTTCGCCCGGTTGGGTCATCACGTTGCAGACAAAGATTTTGACGGCGCGCGAACGTGCGATCGATTCGGCGATGCGCGGCACAAGCAGGTTGGGCATGATGCTGGTGTAGAGACTGCCTGGTCCGACGACGACGGCGTCGGCTTGCAGGATTGCCTCGACCGCTTCATCCAGAGGCGCTGCGTCGGCTGGCTCGATGAACACGCGTCGAATGCGGCCCCCCGCGTTCGGAATGCGCGACTCGCCGGTAACGATTCTGCCGTCTTCCAATTCGGCGCCGAGCACGATTGCCTGGCCGGACGCCGGGAGAACACGGCCCTTGACGGCGAGCACCCGGCTTAATTCCCGGACGCCGCTGACGAAATCGCCCGTAATCTCCTTCAGCGCGGCCAGAATCAGATTGCCCAGACTGTGGCCGGCAAGACCCGTCCCGTTCTGAAAACGATGCTCCAACAATCGCGACAAAAGCGGCTCCGCCGTCGCCAGCGCCGTGATCACGTTGCGGACGTCGCCCGGCGGCGGCATGTCGAGTTCCGCCCGCAACCGCCCGGAGCTTCCGCCGTCGTCCGCCACCGTCACGATTGCCGTCAGGTCGAGCGGCAGTTTCTTCAACCCTCTCAACATGACGGACAGGCCGGTTCCCCCGCCGATCGCAACCACTTTCGGATCGCGCGGCCCGACGGGCGAACGCTCCCGGCCGGCTGCAGCCGTCGTTTCCAACGCTTCTTCGCCTCCCCCGAATCGTCCGAAATCGCCGCCGGCGTTTGATGCGCCCGGCGCGCCGGACGCGTTTTCAGTCGCGGTCCGCGTCGCGGTGGCTGACGCGCACGAGCTCGGTTTCCCCGGACCCGAGCGTTTTGCCCAAATATTCCGCGATCGCCACCGACCGATGCTTGCCGCCCGTACACCCGATGCCGATGACGACTTGACTTTTACCTTCTCGGACGTAATGGGGAATTAAAAATTGTATAAAATCTACTAATTTAACCAAAAATTCTTTTGTCTCCGGCCATTTCATTACATATTCGTATACTTCCGGGTCCTGACCGGTGCGCAGCCGCAAATGCTCTACATAGTGGGGATTCGGCAAAAACCGGACGTCAAAAATAAGGTCGGCGTCGATCGGAACGCCGTATTTGAAGCCGAACGACAGCACGTTGAGAGCGATGCGATACCGCTGCGCCGGCGAGAAACGGGCGGCTAGCCGCGCTTTCAGTTCGGCCGGCTTCAGCCGGCTCGTGTCGATCACCTGGGTGGCCATGCCTTTGATGTCTTCCAGAAGCCGCCTTTCAAGCCGAATGCCCTCCAGCGGCGGTCCTTCCGGCGCCAGCGGGTGCCTGCGTCTGCTTTCCTTGTACCGCTGCACGAGCTGGTCGTCCGTCGCGTCCAGGAACAAAATCTCATACCGCACGGTATGATGTTCCCGTAAGACGCGCAACGCGTCGGACAATGCGCGGAAAAACTCGCGGCCCCGCATGTCGATGACGACGGCGACCTTGGCGATTTTGCCTTCGGATTGCTCCATCAGCTCCGCGAACTTGGGAAGAAGGACGGGGGGAAGGTTGTCGACGCAAAAATAGCCGAGATCCTCGAGACAATGCATCGCGATCGTCTTGCCCGCGCCGGACATGCCGGTTATGATGACGAGTTCGGACCAGGCCGACCGTTCTTCCATCGTTCACCACCCTTTCAGCCCGACCGAAAAAGCCGGGCCGAAGCGCCTCAGCGACGCAACAGAAGCCCGGCCGCGCCGATGACGCCGGCGTCGTTGCCGTGCAGCGCGGCGACGACGTCGACGCCTTCGCTCGCCGCGGCGGGCGCGCATCGCAGAAACGACTCCCGGACCTGCGCGATAAAAAACTCGCCGGCTTTCGAAACGCCGCCGCCGACGATAAACCGCCGCGGGTTGACGATCACCGCGACCGTCGCCATCGACTTACCGAGATAAAGCGCCGCTCGAGCGACGATACGCCGTGCGACCTCGTCACCGGCCTTGGCTGCGTCGAACACGTCTTTCGCCGAAATCCGCTCGAGCGACGAAAGCGAAGTTTCCGAACCGCGCTCCAGCGCGTCGCGGGCCATCCGGACGATGCCGGTCGCCGACGAAACGGTTTCGAGGCAACCTTTCTGACCGCAGTTGCACTGTACGGCCTCGAGGTCGGGCACGACCCGCATATGGCCGAACTCGCCCGCCATGCCGTTAAAACCTTCGATCAATCTGCCGCCGACAACGATGCCGCCGCCGACGCCGGTGCCGAGTGTATAGCAGACGACGTCGGATATTCCTGCGCCTGCGCCGCTCCACGCCTCGCCTAACGCCGCAACGTTGGCGTCGTTGTTGATGACGACGGGAACGCCGAGCCGCCGTCTCAACTCGGCGGCGACCGGCACGTCGCGCCAACCGAGATTCACCGACCATTTGACGTAGCCGTTCGGAATGTCGAGAAAACCGGGAATTCCTGCGCCGACGCCGGCGACCCGGTCCCAGCCGGCTCCGGACGCGTTGGCCGCGTTGCGGACGGCTTCCGCGATCCGGTCGAGCACCGTCTCCACGCCGTCCGCAATGCCGGTCGGGCGCTCGTCCTTATACAGCAACCGACCTTCACCGTCGCAGACGCCGACTTTCAGCGCGGTGCCCCCCAAATCAACCCCTACGTAAACTTCCCGTGTCATGCGTCGCTCCCGACCTTTCGAACGCATTCAGCCGTGCGCCGACCGGCTTTCCAGGTAACGTTCGCAGTCGATGGCCGCCATGCAGCCGCTTCCGGCCGCCGTGATCGCCTGTCGATAGCGGGCATCCTGGACATCGCCGCAGGCGAAGACGCCCGGCACGCTCGTCTCGCTCGTTCCCGGCTTCACCTTGATGTAGCCGTGGTCGTCCATCTCGAGCTGCCCCTTCAGAAAGCCCGTGTTAGGCGTATGGCCGATCGCGACGAACACACCGTCGGTTTCGATCGTTTCGATCGCACCGGTGGCGTTGTGGCGCACTTTGAGCGCGCGAACCCCGCGTTCATCGGCGACGATCTCAAGCGGCGTCCGGTTCATACTCCAGACGATTTTCGGGTTGGCGCGCGCGCGGTCCTGCATGATTTTCGACGCCCTGAGCTCGTCGCGGCGATGGACGACGCGCACTTCTTGAGCGAATTTCGTGAGAAAAATCGCTTCTTCCATCGCCGAATCGCCGCCGCCGACGACCACGATCTTTTTGCCCCGGAAAAAAAATCCGTCGCACGTCGCGCACGTGCTGACGCCGCGGCCGATATTCTCCCGTTCGCCCGGAATGCCGAGCAACCTGGCCGACGCGCCGGTCGCCACAACTAACGTTTCCGTTCTCACTTCGCCGAGGCCGTCGACGTTCAGCCGAAACGGCCGAACGGATAGGTCGACGGACTCGACCCATCCGCGGACGATTTCCGCCCCGAACCGCTCTGCCTGCCGCCGCATCCGGTCCATCAGCTCCGGACCGAGAATGCCTTCGGGAAACCCCGGGAAATTCTCGACTTCCGTCGTCAGCGTCAGCTGTCCGCCCGGTTCCGGTCCTTCGATGACGAGCGGCCGGAGATTGGCACGCGCCAGATAGATCGCCGCCGTCAGGCCGGCCGGTCCGGTGCCGACGACAACCGTGCGGTATGTCATCGCCGATCCTCCTCGAAAAGTCCGCGTCCGCGCAGCGACAGACCGCATGCCTTGCCGATCAGGCGGACGAAGCGGCCGACGCTCGCAGCGGGCACGCCATAAATTTCCGCCACGTCGCGGTATGTCGCAGGAAGTCTGTGCAATTTGGCCGTCCAGTATTCGAGAGCCGCCGCCCATGCGTCCGGTTTCGATATTTTCGGAACGTCGGGATAGACGGCGGACAAAAACCCGATCCACAGCTTCGCCATCTCGTCGCGTTGCGCCGGGCCGTACCGCGCCCGCATCCGGAAATCGGCCAGCTCGAGAACCGCCTGCCAGTCGTTCAGCCAAACCGGCAACCGGCCGATCGCCGTACACCGCGACGTCAGCGTCTGGGCGGTCAGCACCTCGAGCGGCAGGTGATAATGGTACTTGAGAAAAGGCGGCAAATCGATCGACGGATCGGCCAACGCCTTCAAATAAAATCGCGTCGTTTCCGCATCCGGATCGAGTTCCGCCGCTTTCCGCCAATACCGCTTCGCCTCCGCTCGCCTGCCAGTATTGTAGGCGGAAACGGCAGTGTAATGCAACAGGCATGGATCGTTTGCCATGCCTTCCCGCCGCAGCAATCGGCGAAACAGACCGTACGCCGCCTCGTGCTCGCCGAGAATGCCGAACGTCGACGCCAGCTTGAACAGCTGGTCCTCGCGGAAAGGCACAACTCTGCGCAGCGCGCCGAGCAAGCGGTCCAGCGACTTGCGTTTGCCCTGCGTAAAGAAAAACACCGCAAGATTGCACAACGCGTGAAGATTGCCCGGATCCCGCTTGAGCACCTCACGCGCGACGCGCTCGGCCTCCCGAAACCGCCCCATCGAGTAGTAAGCCATCGCCAGGTTGTTGCGAGCCGGGAGAAATTCCGGCTTTTTGCGGACGAGTCGCCTCAGCAGCCGGACGGCCTCCTCGTAACGCCCGTCGTCGAGCAGCGACTGCGCGCGTACATGGTCGGAGTCCTCTCCCGGCCCGGAACCGCGTACAGGCGCCGGAAAACCGGATCGCCTAGCGCGCAGGCCGATCCATTCCATGATTTCGGACACCTCGTCGGCGAACCGCCCCTCGGCGTCGGTCTCCAGATAGCGCATGAGCGCCCACTCTGCGCCTTCAAGGTCTTCCATGCAGACGAAATTGTATGTCATATATAAATAACATTCCGTCATCGACGGATCGATGCGTTCTACAAGGTGTTTTAAAATTTGGTTTGATTCCTCATAATTTCCCATCTCATATAATATTTCTGCTTCCTTGCACCAAAACATCGCGTTTTTCGGATCCCGCTCCCGCGCGCGGGCGATTTCCTTCAGCGCCCGACGGTACAGGCCGAGCTCAAAAAAGCGGACGGCCCGCTCGAAAAAAAAGCCGGGATCCCGCGCAAGCGGCACGACGTTCGATTTTCCGGCGCGCTCCCGGCGCCCCCGTTCGCCCAATCGGCACACCCCCGAGCGTTTTCAGTATATCAGACCCCGCCGTATTTGAACAGCGTGCTGAGGCTTCCCCCTTCCATGATGATGCGGATCGCCTCGGAAAAAAGCGGTGCGACGGAAAGCACGCGGAATCGCGGGGAAGGTTCGCGGGGCAACGCGATCGAGTCGGTGATGACGACCTCGCGGATGTTCGGGTGATCCAGCCGCCGCATTGCCTCCCCGGAAAAGACCGGGTGCGTCGCGCAGACGAACGCGTCGCGGGCGCCGCGCTCTTTCAGCCCTTCGACGACGTTGATGATCGTCGTACCGGTGTCGATCAGGTCCTCGATGACGACCGGCGTTCTCCCTTCGACTTCGCCGATGATGTGCGTGATGACCGCCTGGTTGTGCGCCGGCCGCTTCTTGATCATGATGGCGAAGGGCGCGTTCAGAATGTTCGCCATTTTTTCCGCCGTCGTCGCGCGGCCCGCGTCCGGTGAGACGACGATCGGGTCTTCCAATCTCTTTTGCCGGATGTAGTCGCTGATCAGATCGAGCGCCGTCAAATGGTCGACCGGGATGTTGAAAAAGCCCTGAATCGCCGGCGCGTGCAGATCGAGCGTCATGATCCGGCTCGCTCCCGCCGTCGTCAGCAGATCGGCGACCAGCTTCGCCGAAATCGGCTCGCGCGGTGCGCTCTTACGCTCCTGCCGCGAATAGCCGTAATACGGGACGATCAAGTTGATCGTCCGCGCCGACGCCCGTTTCGCAGCGTCGATCATGACGAGCAGCTCGACCAAATGCTCGTTGATCGGATGAGAAAACGTCTGGACTAAAAACACGTCGCAGTTGCGGATCGTTTCCTCGTAAAGGCAATAAATTTCGCCGCTTTTAAACCGCGACAGCTTGATTTTGCCGAGCGGTTGGCCGAGCTCTCGGCAAATCGCCTCGGCCAACTTCGGATTCGACGAACCGGAAAAAATTTTGAGCCGGCTGCCCATCAGCCCCCGCACCTTCCCTGTCCCAACTTTCCGAACAGTCTCCGGTTTCATTATACCTTTGAGCCGGACGCGTTCTCAATCGGACGGGCCGGCGTGCCGACGCGCAAGCTCCCGCATTACGTCGTCCAGACTGAGTTTCCGTTCTCGCAAAAGCACGAGCAAGTGAAACAAGAGGTCGGCGACTTCCCAGCGGAGTTCGTCGCGGCTGCCGTTTTTGGCCGCGATCAGCACTTCCGCCGATTCCTCGCCGACTTTTTTCAAGATTTTGTCCAGGCCCGACCGGAACAAATACGTCGTGTAGGAGCCTTCCGGGCGTTCCGCTTCCCGGGCGGCGATCAGGCCCTCTAGAACGGACAGGATGCGGAACCGATCGCGGACGGACTGCGCGTCCCGCCCTTTCGCGGCGGAATCCACCTCGGCGCACGTCCCGGAGCCCAGTTCGACGCCCGTCTCGGAAGAACCCTCCTTTTTTTCCCACATCGGCGCAAAACAGCTGTACGAACCGGTATGGCACGCTGGCCCCGCCGGAACCGCCCGAACGAGCAGCGCGTCGCCGTCACAGTCGAGCGCGACCGACCGCACTTTCAGCACGTTACCCGACGTTTCGCCCTTGCGCCAGAGACGCCCGCGCGACCGACTGTAAAACCACGCCTCGCCGGTATCGAGCGTCAGCCTGAGCGCTTCGGCGTTCATGTAGGCGATCATCAGCACGTCTTTGCCGACGTCGTCTTGGACGATCGCCGGCACGAGGCCGCGTTCGTCCCACCGAATGTCACCGATCCACGATTCTTCTTTCGCCGTCATCGGACGACGACCCCCTTTTCGCGCAACAGACGCTTGACGTCCGCGACCGCGATCTCGCGATAGTGAAACACGCTCGCCGCCAGGGCGGCGTCCGCGTCCGCTTCCAGGAACACTTCGGCGAAATGTTCCGGCGCGCCGGCGCCGCCGGAGGCGATGACGGGAATGCCGACCGCCGCAACGACCGCTTTCGTCAGCGGCAGGTCGAACCCGTCTTTCGTGCCGTCGGCGTCCATGCTGGTCAGCAAAATTTCGCCGGCACCCAGCCGCTCCGCCTCTTGCGCCCACGCGATCGCGCGCAGTCCAGTCGGTCGCCTGCCGCCGTGCGTATAAACTTCCCATTCTCCCCATGCGGGGTTGAATTTGGCGTCGATGGCGACGACGATACATTGCGAACCGAACCGTTCCGCGCCTTCGGCGATCAGCTTGGGCCGAAGCACCGCGGCGGTATTGACGGCGATTTTGTCCGCGCCTGCGCGTAGCAGCCGTTTCATGTCGTCGACGCTCGCGATGCCGCCGCCGACCGTGAACGGAATCGTTACTTCCTCCGCCGTCCTTCGCACGACGTCGACCATCGTCGCGCGTCCTTCCGCGGAAGCGGAAATATCGAGAAACACGAGTTCGTCCGCGCCTTCGCGGTCGTAGAGTGCCGCCAGCTCCACCGGATCGCCGGCGTCGCGCAGGTCGACGAAACGGACGCCTTTGACGACGCGGCCGTCCTTGACGTCAAGACACGGAATGATGCGTTTGGCCAGCATGGCGCACCGCCCCACACGTCAGTCGTTCGCGGCGCGGTCCAGCGCCGCCAGCGCCTCGCGCAGGGTGAATGCCCCGGCGTACAGCGCCTTGCCGACGATCACGCCGACGACGCCGTCGCGTTCGCGTTCTTTCAGCCGGATCAGGTCGGCGAGGTCCGCGACGCCGCCGGACGCCACGACGGGACGGCCGGACGCCCGCGCCACCCGGACGGCCGCTTCGACGTTCGGACCTTTCATCGTGCCGTCGCGCCCAATGTCGGTAACGACGAACACGGCGACGCCGCAGTCGGCCAATTCCTTGGCCACGTCTTCGGCCCGGGCGCCGGTCGTCTCGAGCCATCCGCGGACGGCGACGTTTCCGTCCCGCGCGTCGAGTCCGACCGCAACCCGATCGCCGTACGAGGACACCGCCCGCCGGACGAGGTCCGGATCCTCGATCGCCTTCGTCCCGAGCACGACGCGCGCGACGCCTCCTTTCAGCATCCGCTCGATGTCGGCCTCCGTGCGGACCCCGCCGCCGGCCTGCACAGGCACGCCGGCTTCGGCCGCGATGCGGGCGATCAGCTCCGCGTGGACCGGCCGGCCTTCTTTCGCGCCGTCGAGATCGACGACGTGCAGCCATGTCGCGCCCTGCCGCACCCACTCGAGCGCCGCCTCGACCGGATCGTCGTAATAGACCGTCTCGCGGCCGTAATCGCCCTGCGTCAAACGAACACAGCGGCCGCCGCGAATGTCGATCGCCGGATAAATCGTAAACGCCATCAATCTTTCACCCTGTTAAACGAAGAAAATTGGCGAGCAACGCGATGCCGACGGCGCCGCTTTTTTCAGGATGAAACTGCATGCCGAACACGTTGCCTCGCCCGACGACGGCTGCCACCGGCCCGCCGTAATCCGTCGTCGCCAGCAGGTCGTCCCGGCAACCGACACAAGCGTGATACGAGTGCACGAAATAGACGTAACCGCCCGAAAAGCCGGCGAACAGAGGGTGGTCCGGCCGTTCGAGGCAGAGCTCGTTCCAGCCCATATGGGGCACCTTGAGACCGGCGTCGAAGCGGACGACTCGACCCGGCAACAGGCCGAGCCCCTCGTGCCGGCCGAACTCTTCGCTTTCCTCGAACAAAAGCTGCATGCCGAGACAAATGCCGAGAAGCGGCCTACCGGACGCGGCAAAACCGATCACCGCGCGATCAAGCCCCGACGCCCTCAGCTCGCGCATCGCGTCACCGAACGCGCCGACGCCCGGCAGGACGGCCGCCGAACACGACGCCAGTTTCGCGGCGTCGGCGGTTACGACGGCTTCGTAGCCGAGCCGCTCGATCGCCTTGCGGACGCTGTGCAGGTTGCCCATGCCGTAATCGACGATGCCGATCAAACGGTCATAGCACCCCTTTCGTCGAGGGAACCCCTTGAACGCGCGGATCGACCGCCGTCGCCTCGTCGAGCGCGCGCGCAGCCGCCTTGAACACGGCCTCGACGAGATGATGGCTGTTTCGGCCGTAGCGCGCGACGACGTGCAACGCCACGCGGGCCTCCAGCGCAAACTTCCACCAAAACTCGCGCACCGACTCGACCGACATCGTCCCGATCCGTTCGGACGGCGTCCGGACGCGGTATTCGAAATGCGGCCGATCGCCGATGTCGACGGCGACTTCGACCAGCGACTCGTCCATCGGCACGAGCGCATGGCCGTACCGGCGAATGCCGCGCTTGTCGCCGAGCGCCTCCCGAAACGCCCGGCCGAGACAAATGCCGACGTCCTCGACGGTATGGTGATCGTCGACGTGAACGTCGCCCGTCGCTTCGACGGTTACGTCGAACAAGCCATGGCGGGCGAACAACTCCAGCATGTGGTCGAAGAACGCCACGCCCGTCTTGATGTTCGCCGTGCCCGAACCGTCCAGAACGACCGCAACGCGCACGTCCGTCTCGTTCGTCCTGCGCGCGACCTCCGCCCGACGCGGACACGCGCCCTCCTGTTTACCGCCGTTCATCGTCCGCCGCTCCTCCCCTTATCACCGGCCGCAAAACGCGTCTCGACCGCGAGCGCGTGCGCCTCAAGCCCTTCCGTGCGCGCCAATACGGCGACGTCGCCGGCACAGGCGCGCAACGCCGCAGCGCCGTAAAAGACGACACTCGTTTTTTTTAGAAAATCGTCGACGCCGAGTGGCGACGAAAACCGCGCCGTTCCGCCGGTCGGCAAAACATGGTTCGGACCGGCGTAATAGTCGCCGACAGGTTCCGGGCTGTACGGTCCGAGAAACACCGCGCCCGCGTTCTCGATCCGCCCAAGCCACGTCCACGGATCGGCGACGAGCAGCTCGGCGTGTTCCGGCGCCAGCCGGTTCAACACGTCGACGCCCTCGTCGAGGTCGCGGACGAGTACGATGACTCCCTGCTCCCGGACCGAGCGCTCGGCGATCGGCCGCCTCGGCAGCGACGCCAACCGCCGTTCGATTTCCGCCGAAACGGCGCGGGCGAGACGCTCCGACGGCGTGATCAAGACCGGCATCGCCGCCTCGTCGTGCTCCGCCTGGGACAACAGATCGGCGGCGATCCATGCCGGATCGGCCGACTCATCCGCCAACACCGCGATTTCGCTCGGCCCCGCGATTTGGTCGACGTCGACGTCGCCGAACACGAACCGTTTGGCCAGCGCGACGTACAGGTTGCCCGGCCCGACGATCTTGTCCACCCGGCGGATCGACTCCGTGCCGTACGCCAGCGCCGCGATCGCCTGTGCGCCGCCGATGCGGTAAATTTCCCGCACGCCGGCTTCGGCGGCCGCAACGAGCACGTGCGGATCGACGCCCGAACCTCCCGGACCGCCCGCTGTCCTTGCCGGCGTCGCCATCACGATCTCCGGAACGCCTGCGACGCGAGCAGGAATGACATTCATCAGCACGCTTGACGGATAGGCCGCCTTCCCGCCGGGCACGTAGACGCCGATGCGGGACAGCGGCCGGACGAGCTGACCGACGACACTGCCGTCGGGGCGCGCCTCGAACCAAGACCCGCGCCGCTGCCGCTCGTGAAAAGCGCGGATGTTGTCGGCCGCCCGGCGCAATGCCGCAAGAAATTCCGGAGAAACGCGCGCGTACGCCTCTACCACTTCCGCCTCCGGCACGCGCCAGTCGTCGATCCGCACGCCGTCGAACCGTTCCGTGAATTCGCGAAGGGCGGCGTCGCCTTCCCGGCGTACGCGTTCGACGATCCGCTTAACGGCCTCGCGCGTTTCCGGGTCACCGTAATCGGCGGCGTCCCGGCGCGTCGAAAACTGTTCGGCCGTTACCAGTTTCATCGCGTCATTTTCCCTCCCGGAGCCGGTGCGCCGACGCGCAACGCCCTCGACCGGACGGCTTCCTGCAGCCGGTCGCACAAGAGCTGGATCGGCGCGTTTTTCAGGCGATAGCTCGCCCGGTTCGCAATAAGCCGGCTGGTGATATCCGCAATTTTCTCGATTTCGATAAGGCCGTTCTGCCGGATCGTCGCGCCCGTTTCGACCAGGTCGACGATACGGTCCGCCAAGCCGATGAGCGGAGCCAGCTCGGTATTGCCGTGCAGTCGGATCACTTCTACCTGCTGGCCGCGCTCGCGGAAATAACGGGATGCGATGTTCGGGAACTTGCTCGCCACCCGCGGATGGATCGTCGGCTTCCAGCCCGGCAGCGCGATGACCGACAGACGGCACCGGCCGATGCCGAGGTCGAGCAGCTCGTAAACGTCGCGCTCCTCTTCCATCAGCACGTCTTTGCCGACAATGCCGAGATCCGCGGCGCCGTATTCGACGTACGTCGGTACGTCCGCTGGCTTGGCGACGATAAACGTCAGACGGCAATCCGGCACGGGAACGATAAATTTCCTCGTCTCGTCGAGGTTTTCCGGAAAACACACGCCTGCCTCGACGAACAGTTCGGCGATCGGCCGCAAGATACGGCCCTTCGGCACGGCGATGCTCAGTTCGGTTGGCGCCTCCATGTCCTCTTCCACCGCCTTCTATCGCCGCCGCTTTCAATCCAGCCACAAAATTCGGGCGGCCGCGGAACTCTCCGGTCCGACGCCCGCAGCCGCCGCGACGTCGGTCCGCATCGTCTCGACCGCGCACGTTCCGCTTCGGCGCAGCTCCGCCGCTTTCTGCAACGCCTCCTGTCGCCGGTGCGGCGCATAAACGACGAGCACGCGCTCCGGCTCGGGCGTCCCGCCGTCGTCGACCAGTTCGAGAATCCGGTTCGTTTTCAGCGCGAATCCGGTCGCCGGAGCCGGTCTCCCGAACTGAGCAAGCAAGCGGTCGTAACGGCCGCCGCTTGCAATCGGGAAACCGACGCCGTCGGCGTATCCCTCGAACGTCATCCCGGTGTAATATGTAAAATCGCCGGTCAACGTCAAGTCGATGCGCACGCGGTCCGCAGCGCCGAACGCCTGAAGCGCTTCCCACAGCTCGCCCAGTTGTTCCAGCGCCTGTCTCGCCTCTGGGTGTCGTGACAGGCCGGACACTGCGTCGCAAATGTCTCGGCCTCCCCGCATCCGCAACATGCTTTCCAGCTCCCCGCGCACGTCCGACGGCAGACCGTACCCGTCGAGCCGCTCGCGGAAACCGGCAAAGTCGCGCCGCGACAGACACGACTTCAGCTCCTCCTGCGCCTGCGGTCGGTCGCGCAGCACGTCGGCCAGCATTGCGTGAAGAAACCCCGCATGGCCGATCGCCAAGGCGAACGACCGGACGCCCGCCGTCTCAAGACAAGCGGCCGCCAACGCGATCACTTCCGCGTCCGCGTCCGGCGTGGCGTCGCCGATCAACTCGACGCCGGTCTGCCAAAATTCCGGATCTTTGCCGGCCTCGCCGCCAAACGCGCGGAAAACGTTGGCGTGATAAGCGAGTCTGAGCGGCAGGGGCTCGTTCCGAAGTAACGTGGCCGCCACCCGTGCGATCGGGGCGGTCATCTCCGGCCGCAACACGATCGTCGTGCCGTTTTGCCCGAGCAACTTGAACAGCTTAGCCTCCGACGTCGCGCTGGCCGCCCCCACCGTGTCGTAATATTCCAGCGTCGGGGTGATGATCGGCCGGTAGCCCCATCGGCGCATACAGTCGAGCAGCCGCGATTCCAAATTTTTCAGCTTCACCGCCTGTGCAGGCAAATAATCGCGCAATCCCGGCGGCTTCTCGAACGGTTTCGGTCTGGACAACGACGACCCACTCCAGCCGACGGCAGCGGACGACGCGGCGTCCGCCGCCGATTCCTTTCTTTCTTTAATGCGTTAATACGGAAAGTGTATCACGAACCGGCGGACTCGTCAATCGCCGTTCGGCCGCAATTTTCGGACTTCACGTCCGGCGCCGCGCGGACCGGCGCCTTCAGCTTCGGCGTCGTCGCCGTCGCCGATGCGGACGTCTTCGCGGACGATCCGCATGGGGTTGCCGGCGACCATCGCGTGCGGCGGCACGTCGCGGTGCACGACCGTCCCCGCCGCGACGACCGCACCGTCGCCGATCACCACCCCGGGCAAAATCGTGCAGTTGGCGCCGATCATGACGTTCGAACCGATACGCACGTCGCCGAGCCGATATTCGCCGACCAAATATTCGTGCGCCAAAATCGTCGTGTTGTAGCCGACCACCGAATTGTCGCCGATTTCGATCCGCTCCGGAAAAAAGACGTCCGGCATCGCCATCAGCGCGAACGCCGTGTGGCGGCCGACGCGCATACCGAGCACATGGCGGTACAACCAGTTCTTTAGCCGAAAAGAGGGAAGATAGCGGGAAACCTGAATCACGGCGAAATTGCGCGCGGCTTTCCAAAGGGGAACCGTCCGAAAAATTTGCCAAAGCGCATTCGGCCCGTTCACCGGATACCGTTCAAGCCGACGCATCCGTCTTCCCCCGCCCTTTCCGGCAAAAGCAGCTTCGGCAGCTCACGCAGGTCGGCGATGATCGCGTCGGCGCCGCTTTCGCGCAGACGGGCCGCCCCCCAGGCCGTCCAGGCGACGCCGAACGCGCAGACGCCCGCCGCGCGAGCCGCTTCCATGTCGAGCGGACTGTCGCCGATCATGACGGCCTCCTCCGGCCTCACGCCGAACCGGTCCAAGGCGACGATGACCGGCGCCGGATCCGGTTTCGGGCGGCCGGCGTCCTCGACGGCGATCACTGCATCGAAAAAGGGCGACAAACCGGTCAGCCGCATCCCCCGAAGCGCACTGTCCCGCTCCTTATTCGTCACGGCGGCGATCGCCAACCCGCACGCCTTCAGCGTCGACAACGTTTCGGCCGCCTGCGGATAGGCGCGGAGTTTCGTGTCCTGCAACCGGCGGCTGTAGTCGCGGTAATCGCGGACGAGTTCCTCGACGTCCTCAAGCTTCGTCCACCACCGCAATTGATCGCGCAGCGGATAACCGATACGCGCGGCGACCTCGGATTTCGTCGGCAGCCGCGATATTCGCCCGCGCAACGCGTACAAAATCGATTCGGCGATCAACTCGCCCGTGTCGAGCAGCGTGCCGTCGAGATCGAACAACACCGCGCGGAGCACCGCCCCGTCACCCCCGGACGATCGGATCCGCGTAGCGCGTCTCGGCGCGGCCCGTCTTCCTTCTCCAGACAATAAACACCCAGCCGGCGACAAAAATGACCAGCGACAACAGTTGCGACACCCGTACGTTCCCGTACGCCATCGCACCCGGCTCGAACAACAGCCGCATCGGCGCCCACAAGGCGTCCATCAGCGCCACCAGCCACGGCGGACCTTCGAAAGCCAGACTGTCCGTACGCAACCCTTCGATCCAAAACCTCCCGAGCGAATACCATAGAAAATAAGCGGCGAACAGCTCGCCCGCCCGCAAAAACGGCCTGCGCCTCAGCCAAAACAAAAACAGCAGCCCGAGCAAATTCCAGACCGACTCGTACAAAAACGTCGGATGATAGTAGACGCCGTCGATCCGCATCTGTTCGACGATCCAGCCCGGCAACCGCAGCGTTTCCCGCAAAAACGACTCGTCGACCGGACCGCCGTGCGCTTCCTGGTTGACGAAATTGCCCCAGCGGCCGATCGCCTGCCCCGCGATGAGCGACGGCGCGCAAATGTCGGCGATTCGCCAGAACGATACCTTTTTTCTCCGTGCGTACCAGACGGCGGCGGCGATCGCGCCGATCAGCGCACCGTAAATCGCGATGCCGCCGTGCCAAATTTTGAAAATTTCCGTCCAGTCGTCCCGGTACGATTCCCACTGAAACGCAACATAATAAAGCCGCGCGCCGACGATCGCGGCCGGCACGCCGATCAGCAGCAGATCCATGAAAAATTCCGGCGCCAGGCCGAACCTGCGGCCTTCACGGACAGCCAGCCAGAGCCCGACCAATGCGCCGCAACCGAGAATGATGCCGTACCATCGGACCGTCAGCGGTCCCAGCGTAAACGCGATCGGATCGATCGCCAGTTCCACGAGCTACAACCTCCCGAAAGATTATTCCGAATCCTCCGGATCCGCGGCGAGCGATTCGGTCAACCGGTTTGTAAACTGAAGCGCCGCGTTGTAACCCATCCGTTTCAGCCGGTAGTTCATCGCCGCGACCTCGACGATGACGGCCAGGTTCCGGCCCGGCCGCACCGGCACGGTCACAACGGGCAGCTCGACGTCGAGGATGCGCACCGTCTCTTCGTCCAGACCGAGCCGGTCGTATTCCTTGTCCTCCTGCCAGTTTTCCAGACGGACGACCATGGCGATTTTTTTCGCGTTGCGGACAGCGCCTGCGCCGAACAGCGTCATGACGTTGATGATGCCGACGCCGCGGATTTCCAGCAAATATTTGATCAGATCAGGCGCCGTGCCGATCAGTTCGCTGCCCGCCGTCTGCCGGATCTCCACTGCGTCGTCGGCAACGAGCCGATGCCCCCGCTTGACCAGCTCGAGCGCCGTCTCGCTTTTGCCTATGCCGCTCGAACCGACGATCAGAATGCCGATGCCGTAGACGTCGACCAGCACGCCGTGAATCGTCGTCGTCGGCGCCAGCCGGTCTTCCAGAAAACCGGTCACGCGGCTGATGAAAATCGTCGTCGCCATCGCACTGCGAAGAACCGGCAAATCCGCCTCCGAGGCCGATTCGACGAGTTCGGCGGGCACGTCGAGCCCCCGGCAGACGCAGATGCAAGGCGTTTCCTCCGCACAGAGCCGACGCATCCGGTCGCGGCGGTCTTCCGGCGGCAGCGATTCGAGAAACGACAGCTCCGTCCGACCGAGAATCTGAACGCGCTCCTTCGGATAAAACGCGAAATATCCCGCCATCTCCAGTCCCGGCCGATGCAGGTCCGCCGTCGTGATCGAGCGTTTCAGCCCGTTTTCCCCGCAAACCAGTTCCAGCTGAAACTGGCGGACGAGATCGGCCACTTTTACCTTTTTCGCCATTCGTCCGCTGCTTCCCTCCCGCCTTCTAATGGTTTCATCGTAGCCCATCACCTGCGCAAAATCAACCGGGACAAAAAAGAAGACCGCAAACCGCGCGGTCTGCGGCCCCACGTTCCTTGTCGCTTTTTTCAGAGCAGGACGTTCTTCTCCGTCGTCACGTCGAAAACGTGAATGCGGTTCATGTCAAGCGCCAGTTTCGCCGTGCTGCCTTCCTTGAACCCGGCGCGGCCGTCGACGCGGGCGATGACTGTGTCCTGACCGATGCCGTCGAGATACAGGAACATTTCATGGCCCAAGTTTTCCGCGACTTCGACCGTCGCCTGAATGATGCTGTCCGGCGATCCCTCGAGGAAGAGCGGTTCGTCGTGAATGTCTTCCGGACGGATGCCGAGCACGACCTCCTTGCCGACGTAGCCGCGTTCGCGCAGCAGCTTTGCCTTTCCTTCCGGGACGACGACGTCGATGCCGGGCGCCTTGAACCGGACGCGACCCGCCTCTTCCGTCAAGTTGCCGCGGATGAAGTTCATCGACGGCGAACCGATGAAACCGGCGACGTACATGTTGACGGGACGATGATAGATTTCTTCCGGCGACGCCGCCTGCTGGATGGTGCCCTGATGCATGACGACGATCCGGTCGCCCATCGTCATCGCTTCCGTCTGGTCGTGCGTGACGTAAATGATCGTCGTCTCCAACCGCTTATGAAGCTTGCTGATCTCGGCGCGCATCTGGACGCGCAGCTTGGCGTCGAGGTTGGACAGCGGCTCGTCCATCAAAAAGACCTGCGGCTCGCGTACGATGGCGCGCCCGAGCGCCACGCGCTGACGCTGACCGCCGGAAAGCGCCTTCGGCTTGCGGTCGAGCAGATGCTCGATGTCGAGAATGCGGGCGGCCTGGCGGACGCGCTGGTCGATTTCCGCCTTCTTGAACTTGCGCAACTTCAGGCCGAACGCCATATTCTGATAGACGTTCATATGCGGGTACAAGGCGTACGACTGAAACACCATCGCGATGTCGCGATCTTTCGGCGGTACGTCGTTGACGAGCCGGTCGCCGATGTAAAGCTCGCCCGACGTGATCTCCTCGAGACCAGCGATCATCCGCAGCGTCGTCGACTTGCCGCAGCCCGACGGACCGACGAGGACGAGAAACTCCTTGTCCTTGATTTCGAGATTGAAATTTTTCACCGTGTCTTCCGTGGCGCCGGGAAACCGTTTCACCACGTTGCGCAGCGTAACGCTGGCCATACGCACCCCTCCGCGTGCAAAATGAGTCCGACTCCATCATACCGCGGTCGGCGCGCGTCCGCCATGCACAAAGCCCACAAAAATCTCAGTCTTTTTTTGTCGCTTTATACAAGAGCAACGCGACGTAGACTCGGACGGCGTCTCGGAACGTCCGGACGTCCAGGCCGGTTTCCTGACGGAATTTGTCGAGCCGGTACAACAGCGTGTTACGATGGACGTACAGCCTTTTGGCCGTCTCGCTGACATTGCAGCCCCATTCGAAAAACAACTCCAGCGTCGCCCGCATCTCGGCGTCAAGCGCCCTGCCGCCGTCCGGCAACACTTCGCCGATATAGCGGGCGCGTTCCCGCTCCGGAATCGCCGCAAGGAGCCTTTCAAGCCGCAACTGCCAGGGAACATGCACGTTGTGCCCGATCCGAAAGGCGCGACCGATCGCCAACGTTTCCCGAAGTTCGGCGACCGTCGGCACGAGCGCGGCGAAAGAGTCGATCGGGCGCGCGACCGCAACGTGACACTCGCCGATCGACTCGCTGGCGATCATCTCGTAAAGCGCCTCGCCGGCCGCCGTCAGGGCGGCGGCATCGCCTCGACCGTCACCGTTTTCGGTCGACCTGCCGTCGGAACAGGCTTCCGCCGCGTCGTCCGCGGACTGGCCGACGTCCGCAATCAGCGACGCAGGTCCGAAGAGCAGCCACTCGCGTCCGGTCAGCGGCACGAGCGGAACTTTGGCCGAAAAAAACGATTCGAGTAATTTCCGGAACGCAGCGAATCCGATCTCGCGGCCGTCCGCGCGTTCCGCATAAAGCAGAAAGGGAACTTTCGGCTCGCCGAGATCGAGATAGGCGGCCAACGGTTCCGGCGGCTCCGCCGGCTCCGAAATGCCGGACTCCATCCGCTCCAACAGCCATCGGCTCAGCCTGCGCGCAAGCCGCTCTTCCTCGGGGGCTGCCGCCGGGACTTGTTTCTGTTCGTAGTCGCAGCGCGCCGTTTCGGCGACCAATTCGATCAGACGTCGCTCGCGCTCCGTCAGGTAAACGCCGGGCAGGCGGAACGCCCAGACGTCGTCGCCGTCGCGCCGCCACCAGAACCAGTCCTCGCCGGAGCCGCACTCCTGCCTCGACAGACGGTTCCAGGCGGAAAGCGGCATCTTCACCGCTTCCGGCGCGACGCCCCATATCGACTCCAGACGTCCGCGCAATTCATCCCAGTCCATCGGCTCAATCCTTTCCGCAAACGTTCCTCCGCCCGACCCGGCCGCCGCGCCCAATGCCAAAAACCGCCCGGGTCTGCCGACGGCAAACTCCGGGCGGTTGATCATCTTCGGACGGCTCCGTCGCGCGCAAGCGCCCGACCATGCGGAGCCTTCGCTTCTACGGAGCTGACGGGATTCGAACCCGCGACCTCCTGCGTGACAGGCAGGCGTGATAGGCCTCTACACTACAGCTCCACGACGAGACGGCGATTTCGCCCTGCGAAACCGGCCGATAGCGGCGGAGGGCCTCGAACCCCCGACCTCACGGGTATGAACCGTACGCTCTAGCCAGCTGAGCTACGCCGCCGTTTCCCGGCACACCGCCTGCCAAGGCGCGGCGCTCGAAGGTAAAAACCCAAAACCGCCGCGCCTCCGAACGGCGCCGCCTTGATCCTGGAACGATGGAGCTAAGCGGATTCGAACCGCCGACCTCCTGCTTGCGGGGCAGGCGCTCTCCCAACTGAGCTATAGCCCCATTCGCAGCCGGACGTGCGTCCGGCAGAGACAGTCGTTATTATACAACGTCGCGGCGGGATTGTAAAGGGGTTTTTTCATTCCCCCTTCATTGTCCCATCCCGCGCACCAGCCATAGCGTCAACGTGCTTTCCACAGCTGCGGCCGTCAACAACGCGACGATCACAATGACGACGAGCGCCGGCACGACCGCGAAAAAAGCTCTAAACTCCTCTGCCGCGCGCTTGCGCGCCGCTTCGATCGGCAACAACAAAATCGCCCGCCCGCTGATCCAGCCGAGCCGGATGCCGTAGCCCGCCGCCAGCAACACCGCGGGAATCTCGATGATCCCGTGCGGCAGCAGCGCCGCCGCAACTTCCGCAGGCGACATACCGGCCGCCGGATTCGAGACAAGATAACCGATCATGATGCCGTTGGCGACGAGAAAAAACAGCGGATACAGCGCAAATCCGGCGCCGAGACCGACGACAAGCAGCGATTTGATCGCGTTGTTGAAAAAAATGATCAGAAACAACGCCCAGCTCGAGCCGCCGAACGACCCGGCAACACGGCTGAACTCCTGTAAAAAGCGCATTTGATCCGTCACATAGCGCTGAAACATCCCGTCGTGCGCCGCGCCCATATAGATTCCGAACGCGAACACCATCGTCGCGGCGATCCAGTACCGCCGGTGAACCCATATGTCCCGCCACAACAGCCGAAATCCCATCGATGTCGCTTCCCCCCGTTTACTGCTGACCGGCATATCCCGTCTTCCCGCGCCATAAACATGAGATGGACGGACCGGACAGACCCGCCGAAGGAGGGATTGGCTTGGCCTACCCGATCTACGTATTCAACGCGCGCAAATACCGGCGCGTTGCGCTGCTTGCCGCCGCCGTGCTGTTCGCCGGCGGTATCGTCTACTCGGAAGCGGAAAATATCGCCGTCTTCGCTCCGAACGACGAACCCGCCGCCGTCTACAGCGTCAAGACCGACCGCAAAGTGCTCGCGCTGACGTTCGACATCAGTTGGGGCGACACGCGCGCCGAACCGATTCTTCAGGTGTTGAAGGACAAAGGCGTTAAGAAGGCGACGTTTTTCCTGTCATCGCCGTGGAGCCGAAACCACCCCGACATCGTCCGCAAAATCGTCGAGGCCGGCTACGAAATTGGCAGCCACGGCCATAAACACGTCAATTACAGCCGGCTTTCCGACGAGGAAATCCGGACGCAAATCCAGACGGCCCACGAGATTTTGACAGAGCTCACCGGAACGCCGCCGCGGCTGATCCGGATGCCGAACGGCGACTTCGACAAGCGCGTGTTGCGCATCGCCCGCGAGCTGAACTATACCGTCATCCAATGGGACACCGATTCGCTCGACTGGAAAAACCCCGGCGTCGACCGCATTATCGACCGCGTCGTCCGCCGTGCGCACGAAGGCGACATCATCCTGATGCACGCCAGCGACTCCTGCAAACAGACCCATCTGGCGCTGCCGGCCATCATCGATCAGCTGCGCGCCAAAGGCTACGAGTTCGTCACCGTGGGCGAACTGCTCACCCTCGCCGACGTCCGGCAAACGCCAGCCGAACAGCAAGGGCTTTCGCCGGCCGCATCCGATGCTCCAGACAGCATCTAGCCATCCGCGCAGTCCGCCGCCGTATTATACCCGCCGTCACATTCGACTCGCGCCGCCGTCGCCCGCGGCGGCGCCGGTCTCGCTCAGCCGGCCGCGGTCGACCCAGGACGAAAGCGACATAATCTGCCAAGCGTTGCAGGCAAGCAGCGTCAGCGTCATAAACCAGACGTGCGGTGTCGCGTCGGTCCGCAAGGCCGGCACGGCTTCCACCGCCGTCACCGCCGACATGAAAAACCACGTCGGCCAAAACGCGCTTCGGTTCGTCAACCGGCTTTTCCGGTACGCGACCAGTGCGCCCGCCCCGCCGACGACCGCCGCCAGAGCTACGTCGCCTGCCGAGACCGACCGTTCCGGCACAAGCCAGACGCCGAGCAACGCCAAATCCAGAAGCGCCACGGCGGTCAAGGCGGCTTGAAGCGCGTTCAACAAATACGTCCGCCTTCCGAACATGCCTAGCGCAACGTATCGCAGCATCAAAAATGCGAAAAATCCCATCTGCGCCAGCACGCTGATCGTTGCTCCGCCGAGCAACGCCAACACCGGTTCGTACCAACCGACACCGACGTCGAACACAAATCCCGGTACGAGCGCCTTCAGCGCGGCCCAGACGACCATCGATGCCGCCACTCCCACCGCAAGCGTCGTCCAAAACCACCGAAACCAAATGCGCAGCGTCACGTCGATCTCTCCCCGTCTTTCCCATTATAGCCGAGACGGAAACACCGCTCAAACCGAACCAGCGCTTCCCGCGCCTAAAAACGTCGCCGAACGCCGAAACTATTCCCGAAACTTCAAGCGGGAAGGAGCGGGACACGTTGAAAACCCGACTCGTGCGGACCGGACTTGTGCTCTTCGTCTTCGCGACCGCCACTTCCTGCACGGCGGCCGGCGGCGCCTCCCAGGGAGCAATGGGCTACAAAGACGCCAAATCGATGGTATTGGACATCCTTAAGTCAGAAGACGGCCAAAAAGCGATTCTGGAAGCGACGGCCAAACAGGCGGAACAGGACCCGACGCTTAAACTGCTTTCAACCGGTCAGGGCGAACAGATCCGGATCGCCGTCAAGGAAATTCTGACCGGTCAAGACGCCGAAAAATTGCTGCATCGGACGATGACCGACCCCCATTTCGCCGGCCCGTTCGCCAAGGCGCTTCAGGCCGACCTGAAAACGATGCACAAGGAACTGATGAAAGATCCGGAATACCAACAGGCGTTCGCCGATTTGTTGAAAACCCCGGAGCTCGAGACGCATCTGATCGCTCTGATGCGAACCCCGGCGTTCCGCCAGCAAGTGGCGGCCGTCGTGCAGGATTCGATGAGGAGCCCTCTGTTCCAGGCCGCCATGCTGGAACTCGTCAAACAAGCGATCGAGGAAGGCGCCGTCCCGCGCCCCGAGATGCAGGCATCCGGCAAGGCCAAAGAACAAAAAGACAAGAAAAAGAAGGAAGAAGGCGGTGAAGGAGAAGGCCAGCAACAGGAAGAAGAATCATAAGCGGAACTTCTTCCCGAAACGGCTACGGCTGCGTCTTTTCCACGACGCGCCGCGCGATCTGCTCGTAAATCCGGCCGATTTCCGAATCCGGCCGGTAAACGGCCGGCGCCCCGTCGACCGTCGGCGACGAGCCGCCCGGCGCGTTGATCGGAATTTGCGCGAGCAACTCCGTCTGCAATTCCTCCGCCAAGCGCCGGCCGCCTCCTTTGCCGAACAGGTGAACGACATCGCCGCCTTTTTCGATGTAATAGGACATATTTTCGACGACGCCGAGAATTTCATGCTGGGTACGGATCGCCATCGCGCCGGCGCGCGCGGCGACGAACGCCGCCGTCTCGTGCGGGGTCGTCACGAGAATTTCCTTGCTTTCCGGCAACAGCTGGTGGACGTCGAGCGCGACGTCTCCGGTGCCGGGCGGCAGATCGAGCAACATGTATTCCAGCTCGCCCCAGTCCACGTCGTAAAAGAAATGGCGCAACATTTTGCCGAGCATCGGCCCGCGCCAGATGACGGGAGAATTATCCTGAACGAAAAAGCCCATCGACATCACTTTGACGCCGAACCGTTCCACGGGCAAAATCCGGTCGTTCTCCACCGCCGGCCTGTCTTCAATGCCCATCATGTCCGGCACGCTGAAACCGTAAATGTCGGCGTCGACGATCGCCGTCTTCTTGCCCATCCTTGCCAGCGCGACCGCCAGGTTGACCGTCACCGTCGACTTGCCGACGCCGCCTTTGCCGCTGGCGATAGCGATATGGCAGACGCCTTCCATGCCGGGAATTCGCGTTTCCGACCTCCCGACCGGCGCGCCTTGCGCCGGCCTTCCGCGGCCGTCTTGCGCGGCGGGATCGAAGCGCCGGGCCAGCTGGACGCGCTCGAATTCCGACGCTGGCCTCGTCCGCACATGAACCGACGCGGCTCCCGCTTCGAGCAACGCGCGCTCGACCTCGTCGCGCAGCCGAACGGCCGTCTGTTCGTCCTCCCGCGTCAACACCAGCGTCAACGATACACGGCCGTCCCGCGCCACCACGTCGCGGACAAGCTGGAGCTCGACGAGCGGCCGCCCGTATGTCGGATCCAAAACGTTCCCGAGCGCTTCAAGCGCCTGTTCGCGCGTCATCGCCATCGCATCCGGCCCCCTTCGCTTTGAACATTATAACATAAAAAACCGTCCCGCCCGAAACGATGCAGGCCGGTACTCCGGCCGCGGCGCTCGGAACGGGACGCCGAGGTCGCATCACTCGTTCTTCGTTTCGACCGCATACCGCAGAACCCCGCGGTATACCGCCTCGGCCATTTTCCGCTGGTAAACGGGATCGGCCAGAAGCCGCGCCTCTTCCGGGTTTGACAGAAATCCGGCCTCGACGATGACGCCGGGAATGCGAAGCGCCTTGAGCAAAAATTTCGTCTCCACCGGCAACGCCTCGCGATCCGTATTGCCGAGCGCCCGCCTCAGTTCTGCCTGGATGCATGCGGCCAAACGCGCCGCTTGGGCGTTCGTCCGATGATAAAACACCTGCGCGCCGCGCCACCGGGCTGACGGCGTGCTGTTGAGATGAACGCTGACCAGCATGTCCGCGCCGCTCGATTCCACCAACCGCACCCGTGCAAGCAAATCCTCCGTCTTGCGGCGGCTAAGGCCGGACGTCCCGGGATCGGCGAGATCGATGTCCTCCTCGCGCGTCATGACGACGACTGCGCCGGCCTGCTGCAAGTAATCGCGCAAATAGAGCGCCACCGACAGCGCGATGTCTTTCTCGACGAGACCTTCCCGGCTTTCCGCCCCGCCGTCCGGACCGCCGTGACCGGCATCGACCGCCAAGACTTTTCCGGCCAGCGGTAATCCCCACGGTTTCCACATCCGCGCGGCGTGAAACCGGTCTGCCAAAAGCAGCGCGAGCAAACCGACCGCCGCGACGCACGCCGCGAGTTTCAGCGCGCCGCGCGGCCTCAGCCAAACGACGAGACGCCGTCTCTTTCCGCCGGCCATCCGCCCGTCCCCCCGAAGCAGCGATGATGCGTCACGCGCTCATCATCATCTATACGGGACAAGGCGGTCGGATATGACCGGCCCTGCGTTTACGATTCTGCGCCGACGCGTTCGCGCATCCCCTCGATCAGGACGCGCGCCACCTCCGGGCGTGAAAATTCCGGAGGCGGGCAGATACCGTTGCGCAACATCTCCCGCACCTTCGTGCCGGACAGATGGAGATGATCGCTCTTATCATGCGGGCATGTCTTCGTCGTTGCCATATTGCCGCATTTTTTGCAATAAAAGCTATGCTCGAAGTAAAGCGGTGTTATGCCGAGATCCTCCGGCGGCAGCGACTTCAACAGCTCCTGTGCCTCGTACGTGCCGTAATAATCGCCGACTCCCGCGTGGTCGCGGCCGACGATAAAATGCGTGCAACCGTAATTTTTACGCACGATCGCGTGGAATACCGCCTCACGCGGGCCGGCGTACCGCATCGCCGCGGGAAAAACGCCGAGAAACACGCGGTCTTTCGGATAATAATGCTCTAAAAGCACGAGATAACTGCGCATGCGCACCTCGGCCGGCACATCGTCCGATTTCGTCTCGCCGACGAGCGGATTGAGAAACAGCCCGTCGACCGTCTCGAGCGCGCATTTCTGGATGTATTCGTGTGCGCGATGCACGGGATTGCGCGTCTGAAAGCCGACGACCGTCTTCCACCCCTTTTCGGCGAAGATGTGCCGCGTTTCTGCAGGTGTGAAATAAAACTCACGGAACTTTTCCGGTTCCGGCCGGTTGACGACGCGCACCGGACCGCCGATGTACACGTTTGGCCGTGAAAACAGTTTTTGCACACCGGGATGGGCGGGATCGTCGGTCTTGAACACGTGCACCGCCTCTTCGCGCTGATCGACTTCATAGACGCTTTCCACGGTCAAAACCGCATACAGCGTGTTGTCGCGTTCGCCTACGAGCGCCACGTCGCGCCCGGGCTTCAACCGGTCGGCAACGGCAGGTTCCACCGCCAGCGTGATCGGCAGGCTCCACAGCGTGCCGTCCGCCAGCCGCATGTTCCGAACGACCGACCGATAATCCCCTTCGTTCATGAAGCCGACGAGCGGTGAAAACGCGCCGACCGCGATGCAGTCCAGATCCGACACCGTCCAGGGACTGATGCGGACGATGTCCAGTTCCGCGGCATATTCGATAAGTCGTTCCCGTTCTTTGCCCTCGACCCGGCGGTCGATCAGGGTGCCGCCGTGCGGTTGGATCGACAACGCTCATCCCCTCCGAGTTTTTATTTATGCAAACCGCATTCCGTTTTCTGAAAACCGGACCAGCGTCCGGCTCGCAAGTCTTCGCCGGGTTTGACGGGACGCGTGCAAGGCTCGCAGCCGATACTCGGATAATTGCGGTCGTGCAGCGGATTGTAGGGAACCCGATTGGCGCGGATGTAGTTCCATACGTCGTCCCATGTCCAGTTGGCCAGCGGATTGAACTTGACCAGCCCGAACTTCACGTCGTACTCGACTTTTTTCGCGTTGGCCCGCGTCGGCGCCTGTTCGCGGCGGATGCCCGTAATCCAGGCGTCGTAGTCGCGCAAAAACCGGGCGAGCGGCTCGACCTTCCGGATATTGCAGCAAGCGTCCGGATCGCGTTTCCACAGTTCGTCGCCCATCTGTTCCGCCTGCTCCTCGACCGTCCATTTCGGCGTCACCCTGATGAACCGGACGCCGAATTCCGCTTCCAGCCGATCGCGCGTCGCGTACGTCTCCGCAAAATGCAACTCGGTGTCGAGATAAAAAATGTCGATCTGCGGAGCTGTCTTGCGCACCATGTCGACGAGCGCGACGTCTTCCGCGCCGAAACTGCACGCCAGACAAAGCCGCGGAAACGTTTCCGCCGCCCACGCCAACAGCTCCTGCGGGGATTTGTGTTCGAACTCCTCCGCGGCGCGCGCGATCAACGCCTCTTTCTCCATCAGATTCACGCCGATTTCCTCCCCCATGCGACGTCATCGCCCGCGGCGTCAGTCGTGCCGCTCGGGCTCAATCTACCATAATTCCTAGTTGGATGATCAGTTTAGTCTTCTCTTCATTTTAACGCGACGGCGACGCCGCTGTCAATCGCCCACCGTCTATCCTATGGGCAAAAGCCCTGTCGAGTGCCGGGTCGCGACGCGCCGCCTGCGGCGCACGCCAAAAAGCCCGCGGATAAATTGCACAAAAAAAAGAAAAAGCCTTTTTCCTTCACACGAGGAAAAGGCTTCGTCCGTTCCGTCGCATCCGTTAGCGCTTCGAATATTGCGGAGCGCGCCTGGCCGCTTTCAGGCCGTATTTCTTGCGTTCCTTCATGCGCGGATCGCGCGTCAGCATGCCGGCCTTTTTCAGGACGCGGCGAAATTCCGGGTTCACCTTCAAAAGCGCGCGGGCGATGCCGTGGCGAACCGCCCCGGCTTGCCCCGAAACGCCGCCGCCCGACGTGTTGACGAGCACGTCGAATTTGCCCAACGTCTCGGTCAGCGCAAGCGGCTGGCGGATGTATTGCCTCCATGACTCCAACGGAAAATAATCCTCGAACGCCCGCTTGTTGACGATGATGCGTCCCTCGCCCGGCACGAGACGGACGCGCGCCACCGCATGTTTACGGCGCCCCGTGCCGTAATATTGGATCGTCGTCGACATGTCCGTCGTCTCCTTCCGTCATCCGCGAAGTTCCCAAACTTTCGGTTTCTGGGCCTGGTGCGGATGTTCGCCGCCGGCGTACACTTTCAGCTTCCGTTTCATCCGCTCGCCGAGCCTGTTTTTCGGCAGCATGCCGTGAATCGCCAGCTCGACCATGCGGACCGGATTTTTGCGCAGCATGTCTTTGGCCGTCGTCTCCTTCAGTCCGCCGGGATACTGAGAATAGCGATAATATTTTTTCTGCTCGAGCTTTTTGCCCGTGAGCACCACTTTGTCCGCGTTGATCACGATGACGAAATCGCCCATGTCGACGTGCGGCGTGTAATTCGGCTTATGCTTGCCCTTCAGCAGCGCCGCCGCCTGGCTCGCCATCCGGCCGAGCGTCTGGCCCGCGGCGTCGATGACGTACCACGAGCGCTCGACTTCCGTCGGCTTCGCCATATAGGTAGTCTTCATACGCTGTCCCTCCATCGAAAACCGAAGGCCATTATACTACAGCCGTTCGGCGAAATCAAGAGAAAACATCCGGCTCATACTCGACGTCCCAAAGCGCGAGACCGTGTGCCATGGCGGTCGTCTTGCTGCGGCGGGGATCGCGCGCCTCGAGAATGGCCTGCATTTCCGAAGGATCGCGTCGGCCGTCCCCGATTTCCAGCAGCGTTCCGACGATCATTCGCACCATGTGATATAAAAACCCGCTTCCCTTGACGAAAATACGATAGACGCCTTCCATCTCGGGGCACCGATCGCCGAGCCGTTCGATCCACGCCGCATAAATCGTCCGGACGCGCGACTCGCAAGCCGTGCGCGCGGAACAAAACGACGTGAAATCATGCGTCCCGATGATGCAGGCGAGCGCCCGTTCCATCGCGACAACGTCGAGCGGGCGCGGGTAATGAAGTTCCGTCCTTCGCCGCAGCACGTCCGGAAACCGGTTCGTGTTCACGGTGTAGGCGTAGGTCTTCGATTTCGCGGAACGGCGCGCGTGAAAATCCGCCGGCACTTCGCGGGCATCAAGCGCGACGATGTCGTCGGGCAGCCGTGCGTTCAGCGCCAGACACCACCGCTCCGCGGGGATGCGCGACGCCGTGTCGAAATGGACGACCTGCCGCCGGGCATGGACGCCCGCATCGGTACGTCCCGCAGCCGTCACGCGCACGCGTTCACCGGTCAGATGTTCGATCGCGCGTTCGAGACAATCCTGAATCGTATTGCCGGCCGGCTGCGTTTGAAACCCATTGTACGCCGTCCCGTCGTACGAAACGACGATTGCCAGCCTGCGCATCGCCGATCAGGTCCGGTCGACCAGTTCCAGATACACCATCGGCGCGGCGTCCCCGCGGCGCGGTCCGAGTTTCAGAATGCGCGTGTAGCCGCCTGGGCGCTCCCGATAACGCGCCGCCAGTTCAGAGAACAGTTTTTGCAGCGCGTCCTTGTCCTGTCCTTCCAGGCGCTCTTTCCGGACGTACGCGGCCGCCAGCCGGCGCGCGTGCAGGTCGCCGCGCTTGGCCAGCGTGATCAGCTTTTCGGCGATCGATCGGACCGCCTTGGCTTTAGCCTCGGTCGTCTGAATGCGTTCATATAAAAACAGGTCGGTCACCAAATCGCGAAACAGCGCCTTGCGCGCGCTGGAATCTCGGCCCAGTTTTCGGTACGACATCGGTATTCCCTCCGCTTTCTCATTCGTCGGCCGAACGCAGGCTCAAGCCGAGCTCGGCCAGCTTTTCCTGGACTTCCTCCAGCGACTTGCGGCCCAGGTTTCGGACTTTCATCATATCTTCTTCCGTCTTCATGATCAATTCTTGGACGGTATTGATACCCGCCCGCTTCAGGCAGTTGTAAGAGCGGACCGACAGGTCGAGCTCCTCGATCGTCATTTCCAGCACTTTTTCGCGACGGTCCTCGTCCTTCTGGACCATAATTTCGGAATCTTTCACTTTTTCCGTCAAGCCGACGAAAAGCATCAGGTGCTCGGTTAATATTTTCGCCGCCAGGCTGACCGCCTCGTCCGGCCGAATCGTCGCATTCGTCCATACTTCCAACGTCAACTTGTCGTAGTTCGTCATCTGGCCGACGCGGGTATTTTCTACGACATAGTTGACGCGCGTGATCGGCGAGTAAAGCGAGTCGACGGGGATGACGCCGATCGGCTGGCCCTCGCGCTTATTGCGGTCCGCCGGCACATAGCCGCGGCCGCGGTTGGCGGTGATCCGCATGTGCAGGCGTCCGTCCGACGCCAGCGTGGCGATATGCAGGTCGGGATTCAGGATTTCGACGTCGCTGTCGGCGCGGATGTCGGCCGCCGTGACGACGCCCTCGCCCTCTGCGTCGATTTCGAGCACTTTTTCCTCGTCCGAATGGATTTTGAGCGCCAGACCCTTCAGGTTCAAAATGATCTCCGTGACGTCCTCGACGACGCCCGGAATCGTCGAAAACTCGTGCAGTACGCCGTCGATCTGCACCGACGTTACCGCGGCGCCCGGCAAGGACGACAGAAGGATGCGGCGGAGCGAGTTGCCGAGCGTCGTGCCGTAGCCGCGTTCCAGCGGTTCCACCACAAACTTGCCGTACGAGCCGTCCTCGCTGATCGTGACGGTCTCGATTTTCGGCTTTTCGATCTCGATCATGGACAAACCCTCCTCCAAGGCGCCGGTGATCCCGGCGAAACGGCCCCTTGCGCGCCGAACTCCTTAGAATGCCTCATCCTTCAGCCTATTATTCGCCGGACGATCGGTTGTTTATACCGCCGTTTCCGAAAAAAGACAAACGTCGCGTTCAGACGCGGCGGCGCTTCGGCGGACGGCAGCCGTTGTGCGGAATCGGCGTCACGTCCTTGATTAGGCTGACCTCCAGTCCGGCCGCCTGCAACGACCGGATCGCCGCTTCACGGCCGGCGCCCGGCCCCTTGACGAGTACTTCGACGGTGCGCATGCCGTGTTCCATCGCGGAGCGAGCGGCCGCTTCCGCCGCCATCTGCGCCGCAAACGGCGTGCTTTTGCGCGATCCCTTGAAACCGACGCTGCCGGCGCTCGCCCACGTGATCGTATTGCCCTGTGGGTCGGTGATCGTGACGATCGTGTTGTTGAACGTGGACCGAATGTGCGCGATGCCGGCCTCGACATGCTTGCGGTCCCGGCGCTTGACGCGTCCGGTCGGTTTTCTCGGCTTCGCCATGCGGGTGATCCTCCTCCATCAAGCTCTCGTTTACTTCTTCTTGTTGGCGACAGTGCGGCGCGGGCCCTTGCGCGTCCGAGCGTTCGTCCGCGTCCGCTGACCGCGCACGGGCAACCCTTTGCGGTGGCGGATGCCGCGATAGCAGCCGATGTCGATCAGCCGCTTGATGTTCATCGCGATTTCCCGACGCAACTCGCCTTCAACCTTGTAATTTTTCTCGATCTCGTCGCGCAGCCGGCTGATCTCGTCTTCCGTCAGATCGCGCACGCGCGTGTCCGGATTCACGCCGGTCTTGGCCAAAATTTTCTGCGAAGTCGATCTTCCGATGCCGAAAATATACGTCAAAGCGATCTCAACCCGCTTATCGCGCGGCAAATCGACGCCAGCGATGCGTGCCATACGTCCTCCTCCCTCCGTCAACCCTGACGTTGTTTATGCTTCGGGTTTTCACAGATGATCATCACGGTGCCCTTGCGGCGGACAACTTTGCATTTTTCGCATATCGGCTTGACCGACGGCCTGACTTTCATCGCGTTCGTCCCCCTTTATTTGTACCGGTAGGTGATGCGCCCGCGCGTCAAATCGTACGGCGACAGCTCAACGGTTACCCTGTCGCCGGGCAAAATCCGAATGAAATGCATGCGGATCTTGCCGGACACGTGGGCCAAAATGCGATGGCCGTTTTCCAGCTCGACGCGGAACATGGCGTTCGGAAGCGGCTCGATGACCGTGCCTTCCACCTCGATCACATCGTCTTTCGCCACCGGCTCACACCTCCTTTTCCTCCGCGGATTCGCCGCCCGCCTCCGCCGGACGCGGAGCAGACTCGCGGTAAGGCAGCAAGGCATGACGCAGCTTGGCGTTGGTCACTTTCCCGGTCTCGCGAAGGCTCGCGGCCACTTCGGGTCGGACGTCGTTCAAAATCTGCAGGTGCAACACGTTTTTTTTCTTCGGTCGATCGAACTTCCGCTTGTCGCCGTCGGCGATCAGAACGTAACGTTCGTCGATCACTTTGACGACGATCGCGTATTTGCCGCGATCCCTTCCGCGAAGCACCCGGACGACCTGACCGGGCGTCACCTTGCCGACGATGTCATCCACGGCCGCACACCTCTGGATTTGCAACCGTCAAAATTTCGAATCCGTCGTCCGTAATGGCGATCGTGTGCTCGAAGTGCGCGCACAGCGAACCGTCTTCCGTCACGACCGTCCAGCGGTCGTCCAACACTTTCAGGTTCGGCGGCCCTGCGACCACCATCGGTTCGATGGCCAGCGTCATGCCGGGCTTCAGGCGAGGCCCCCTGCCGGCGGGTCCGTAATTCGGAACTTGCGGTTCCTCATGCAGCCGTTCGCCGATGCCGTGTCCGACATATTCCCTCACGACCGAAAATCCAGCCTCCTCGATCACGGTCTGTATCGCATGGGAAATCGTATAAAGCCGAACCCCGGGCCGCGCGTGTTCCAGGCCGGCGTACAGCGACGCCTCCGCCACCTCAAGCAGGCGTCTGGCCGTCTCGGAAATTTCACCGACCGGATACGTCCATGCGGAATCGCCGTGATACCCCTCAAACATGGCGCCGATGTCGATACTGATGATATCCCCTTCTTTCAACCTGCGGTCGCCGGGAATGCCGTGCACGAGCTCTTCGTTGACCGACGTACAGATGCTGGCCGGAAAACCGTTGTAACCCTTGAACGACGGGACGGCGCCGCGACTGCGGATGTATTCGTCCGCAAGCCGATCGAGCTCCCGCGTCGTCACGCCGGGGCGGATCGCCTGCTTAAGCAGCCGGTGCGTTTCCGCGACGATTTTGCCGGCCTCCCGCATGCGGCGAAGTTCCTCCTCGGACTTGCAGACGATCATTCGGCCGGCCCCCGCAAACACCGCCGGATATCCTCGGAGACTTCCGCGATCGGCTTGGCGCCGTCGATCCGGCACAACACGCCGCGTTCCCGGTAATATGCGAGCAGCGGCGCCGTTTTCTTATCATACTCCTCGAGACGCGTGCGGACCGTCTCCGCCGAATCGTCCTTGCGCTGGTACAGCTCTCCGCCGCACTTGTCGCAGACGCCCGGTTTCGCCGGCGGATGAAACCGGACGTGATACGTCGCACCGCACGACCGGCAAACGCGACGGCCGGTCACCCGTTCGAGCAGCAGCTCGCGGTCGACGTCCAGGTAGACGACTCGGTCGATCTTGCGCCCGCTTTCCGCCAGAATGCCGTCCAACGCTTCCGCCTGCGGCACCGTCCGCGGAAAACCGTCGAGCAGAAAACCGCCGCGGCAGTCATCCTGGCCGAGCCGTTCGCGGACGATGCCGTTCATCACGTCGTCCGGAACGAGTTCGCCGCGCTCCATGTAACCTTTCGCCAACTGCCCCATCGCCGTCCCCTGGTCCACCGCCAGCCTTAAAGCGTCCCCGGTCGAAATGTGCGGAATGCCGAACTCGCCGGCGATCATCGCCGCCTGCGTCCCTTTCCCGGCGCCGGGCGCTCCCATGATCAGCACGTTCATCCGCTCTGAGCCCCCCGGTCGCAATGTTCTATCGGTTGATGAACCCTTTGTAATGGCGCCGGATCAGCTGACTTTCGATCTGCTTCATCGTCTCGAGCGCAACACCGACGACGATCAGAAGCGACGTGCCGCCGATCGAAATGGACCGCGGCAACCCGCCGACGTTCGTGAAAAACACCGGCAGAACCGAGATGAACGCAAGAAACAGCGCGCCGAACAGCGTAATGCGCGACATAACGCGAGTCAAATAAATCTCCGTCGCCTTGCCCGGCCGAATACCGGGAATATAGCCGCCGTTTTTCTTCATCTGGTCGGACAGCTGCTGCGGGTTGATCTGGACGAACGTATAGAAATACGTAAACGCGATGATCAGAAACACGTAAAGCACCATCCCGATCGGCGCCGTATAGAACAATTCGTTCATGATCCATTTCGCCACCGGATGGCTGCTCCAGAACGACGCGATCGTGTACGGCAACATGATCAGCGACAGCGCGAAAATGATCGGAATGACCCCCGCTGCGTTGACGCGAAGCGGAATATGCGTCGACTGTCCGCCGTACATGCGTCGGCCGACGACGCGTTTCGTATACTGAACCGGGATCTTGCGCACCGCCTGCTGGACGTAGATGACGCCGACAACCAGCACGACGACCGCGACGACCAGCAGCAAAACTTTCAGAATACTGAAAAAGATCGCCGATCTGTCCGAAAACAGCGCCAGGTACAGCTGCTGAATGCCGCTCGGAATGCCGGCGACGATCCCCGCGAAAATGACGACCGAAATCCCGTTGCCGACGCCCTTGTCGGTGATCTGTTCGCCAAGCCACATCAGGAACGCCGTCCCCGCCGTCAGCGTGATCGCGATCAGCGCGTACGTTCCGAAACCCGGATTGTCGATGATCCCCGGAACGAGCCGGTTAAAACCGATCGACATGCCGATCGCCTGGATCAGGCCGAACAGCACCGTGCCGTACCGGGTGAACTGCGCGAGTTTCCGGCGCCCGATTTCCCCCTCTTTCGCCCATTCGGCAAATTTCGGAATGACGTCCATCGACAAAAGCTGCACGATGATCGACGCCGTCACGTAAGGGTAAATCGACATCGCGAAAATCGAAAAGTTGAAAAGCGCTCCCCCCGAAAACGTGTTCAGCAGCCCGAAAATATCGGCATGAAGCTGCTGGTCCAACGTTTTCAGTACTTCCCGGTCGATGTTCGGCACGGGGATAAACGCCCCGATCCGGAAGACGATCAGCAGGCCGAGCGTAAACAGGATGCGGTTTCGTAGATCGGTCACTTTCAGAATGTTGGACAGCGTCCTGAACATGGCGTCAGATCACCTCGGCCTTGCCGCCCGCAGCCTCGATCTTTTCGACCGCCGAACGCGAAAACTTATGGGCTTTCACCGTCAGCCGAACGTTCAACTCGCCTTCGCCGAGAATTTTGACGCCGTCTTTGACATTTTTGACGAGACCGGCCTCGATCAGCACATCCGGCGTCACTTCCGCGCCATCGGAAAACCGGTTCAACTCCGATACGTTGACGATGGAATATTCTTTTTTGAAAATATTTACAAACCCGCGCTCCGGCAACCGGCGGTAAAGCGGGGTCTGCCCTCCCTCGAAACCGGGCCGCACGCCTCCGCCCGACCGCGCGTTTTGGCCTTTATGGCCCTTGCCGGACGTCTTGCCAAGCCCGCTGCCGATGCCGCGGCCGAGCCGCTTGCGCGCGTGCCGCGCTCCCGGGGCGGATTTCAGTTCGTGCAGTTTCATGAGCGTTTGCCCTCCCGGCTGTCTCTAGCGTTCATGCGTCGAGTTCCTTGACCTCGACGAGATGTCTGACTTTGTGTACCATGCCCCGGATCGTCGGCGTGTCGTCGTGCACGACGGTATGACGGATCCGGCGCAGACCGAGCGAGCGGACGGTCGCCCGCTGATCTTCCGGCCGACCGATCAAGCTGCGCGTCTGCGTGATTTGCAATTTCTTCGCCATGGGACGACCCCCCCTTATCCGAGCAGTTCTTCCAGAGTCTTCCCTCGCAGTCTTGCCACTTCTTCCGGCCGCTTCAGCTGCAAGAGCGCGTCGATCGTTGCGCGGACGACATTGATCGGATTCGAGGATCCGAGCGACTTGGTCAAAATGTCGCCGATGCCGGCCAGCTCCAGCACGGCGCGCACCGGACCGCCGGCGATGATGCCCGTACCTTTCGAAGCCGGCTTGAGCAACACCTTACCTGCGCCGAAATGGCCGATCACTTCGTGCGGAATCGTCGTACGGACGATCGGCACGCGGATCAAGTTTTTCTTGGCATCCTCGATGCCCTTACGGATGGCGTCCGGCACCTCGGCCGCTTTGCCGAGCCCCGCGCCGACCCATCCCTTGCCGTCGCCGACGACGACGAGCGCGCTGAAGCTGAATCGGCGGCCGCCTTTGACGACTTTGGCGACGCGGTTGATGGAAACGACTTTTTCGGACAGTTCAAGCGTATTTGGATCGACCCGCAAAACGGTTACCTCCCTTTAGTCATGGCGTTCGCCCGCAAGGGCTCAGAAATCGAGCCCGGCCTCGCGCGCCGCCTCCGCAAGCGCCTTGACGCGTCCGTGATATTTGTAGCCGCCGCGGTCGAAGACGACTTTCGTAATACCTTTTTCCAGCGCGCGCTTGGCGACCAGTTCGCCGACCAGACGCGCGGATTCGACGTTGCCGCCGTTTTCGATTCGATCGCGCAGCGCCTTGTCGAGCGTGGACGCAGCCGCCAGCGTGACCCCGCGCGTGTCGTCGATGATCTGCGCGTACATATGCTTGAGCGAGCGGAAAACATTCAGGCGCGGTCGCTCCGGCGTTCCGAAAACTTTTTTGCGGATGCGGCGGTGGCGGCGTTTCCGCGCTTCGTTGCGGTCGATTTTCTCGATCACGAACTTTGCACCCCCGAATTACTTCTTCTTGCCGGCCTTACCCTCTTTGCGCAGCACGCGTTCGTCCTCGTAGCGGATGCCTTTGCCCTGATACGGCTCCGGCTCGCGGACCGACCGGATTTTCGCCGCGACGATGCCGACTCTCTCCTTGTCGATGCCTTTGACCACAATCTTGTTCGGCGCGGGCACTTCGAACTCAATGCCGGGTTCCGGCTCGATCTCGACGGGATGGGAATAACCGACATGCAAGACGAGTTTCTTGCCGCTCAAGCTGGCGCGATAACCGATCCCGACGAGTTCGAGCGATTTGGAATAGCCTTCGACGACGCCGCGAACCATGTTGAAAATGATGCTGCGCGTCGTGCCGTGAAGCGCCTTGTGCAGCTTCTCGTCCGACGGGCGTTCCACCTTGACGACGTTGCCTTCCACCGTCACGCGCATGTCTTTGTGCAGCTCGCGCGACAGCGTGCCCTTCGGTCCCTTGACGGTCACCCGGCGGTCGTCCAACGTCACGGTGACGCCGTCCGGAATGGCGATCGGCTTGCGTCCGATGCGTGACATGACAGCACCTCCGTTCTCAGCCGTTGGATGTTACCAGATATAGCAGAGCACTTCGCCGCCGGTATTGGCTTGACGCGCTTCCTTGTCCGTCATGACGCCTTTGGACGTGGAAACGATCGCGATGCCGAGTCCGCCGAGCACGCGCGGCATCTCCGCCGCCTTCGCGTACACGCGCAGGCCGGGCTTGCTGATGCGCTTAAGCCCCGTGATGACGCGCTCCTGATTGGGGCCGTATTTCAGGAAAATGCGGAGAATGCCCTTCTTTTCATCCCCAATGTATTCGTAATCGCGGATAAAACCCTCGCGCTTTAGAATTTCCGCGATCTGGCGCTTGATCTTGGACGCCGGAACCTCGACCTTGTCGTGCCGGACCATGTTCGCGTTGCGAATGCGCGTCAGCATGTCGGCGATCGGATCGGACATGGACATGGCGGATCCCTCCTTTTACCAACTGGCCTTTCGAACCCCGGGAATCTGGCCCTTGTACGCCAGTTCGCGGAAACAGATCCGGCAAATCCTGAATTTCCGCAGTACGGCCCGCGGGCGCCCGCAACGTTCGCAGCGCGTGTAGGCGCGGACTTTGAACTTCGGTTTCCGGCGCTGCTTGACGATCATCGAAACTTTTGCCACTGTCGTTTCGCACCTCCGCTTAGGCCCGCGCGAACGGCATGCCGAGCATGTCGAGCAGCTCGCGCGCTTCCTCGTCCGTTTTGGCGGTCGTCACAAACACCACTTCCATGCCGCGCACTTTCTCCACTTTGTCGTAGTCGACTTCCGGGAAAATGAGTTGTTCCCGGATGCCGAGCGTGTAATTGCCGCGGCCGTCGAACGATTTCGGCGAAACGCCGCGGAAGTCTCGTACGCGCGGCAGTGCGATATTGAACAGTTTGTCCATGAAGTAATACATCCGGTCGCCGCGAAGCGTCACCTTCACGCCGATCGGCATACCTGCGCGGATTTTGAAACCCGCGATCGATTTTTTCGCTCGCGTCACGATCGGCTTCTGGCCGGCGATCGCCTGCAGGTCGTTCACGGCCGCGTCCAGCAGTTTGCTGTTGTTCGCCGCGTCGCCGACGCCCATGTTGATGACGATTTTTTCGACGCGAGGTACCTGCATGACGGACGTGTATCCGAATTTCCGCATCAGCGCGGGCGTAATCTCGTTCAGAAAACGTTCCTTCAGCCTTGCCGCCACCGGGAAACCTCCTTTCTTCGCCGCTTCCGTCAGTCAATCACAAGACCCGAACGTTTGGCGACACGCACCTTTTTGCCGTTTTCGAGAATTTTGTAACCGATGCGCGTCGGTCGGCCGTCTTTCGGGTCGACGTGCATGACGTTCGATACGTGAATGGGCGCTTCTTTCTCGATGATGCCGCCCTGCGGATACGCCGGATTCGGCTTCGTGTGCCGCTTGACGATGTTGACGCCTTCGACGAGCACGCGGTTTTCGCGCGGATAGGCGGCGAGCACGCGCCCTTTTTTGCCTTTGTCCTTGCCGGAAATGACGATCACGATGTCGCCCTTGCGCACGTGAAGTTTATTTTTTCCAGCAGGCGCTTTCTTGATCATGACGCTTTTTCGCCCCTCTTCGTTTCAGATGACTTCCGGCGCGAGGGAGATGATTTTCATGAAATCTTTCTCGCGCAACTCGCGGGCGACGGGACCGAAAATCCGGGTGCCGCGCGGGCTTTTGTCTTCCCGGATAATGACCGCCGCGTTTTCGTCGAAGCGGATGTACGAGCCGTCCTTGCGGCGCATCGGCCGTTTCGTCCGGACGATGACGGCGCGGACGACGTCGCCTTTCTTGACAACGCCGCCAGGCGTCGCTTCCTTAACGGAGCAGACGATCATGTCGCCGATCCGTCCGACGCGCCGGCCGCTGCCGCCGAGCACGCGGATGCACATCAGTTTTTTGGCGCCGGTGTTGTCGGCCACGTTGAGTCGCGTAAACGGTTGGATCACCGGAGTCCCCTCCTCTGGCTCATCTCGTTACCGGCCGTTCGATGATGCGCACGAGCCGCCACCGTTTCTCTTTCGACAACGGCCGCGTTTCCATGATCTCGACGAGATCGCCGATTTTCGCCTCGTTGTTTTCGTCGTGTGCCTTGTATTTTTTGGTCACTTTGACGCGTTTGTGATAAAGCGGATGTTTCTTGTGCCGCTCCACGGCGACTACGATCGTTTTCTGCATCTTGTCGCTGACGACACGGCCGATCTGAACTTTCCGCCTGTTGCGCTGCGGCCGGTTGTTCACGCTCGTAACTTCCAAGATCGTCCCCTCCTTCGCGAGGCGTAAATGGCGTCAGCCGATTCCCAGTTCGCGTTCACGCAACACGGTCTTCGCACGCGCGATCTGCTTGCGCAGTTCGCGGATCCGGGCGGGGTTTTCCAGCTGACCGGTCGCCATCTGAAACCGGAGATGAAACAGTTCTTCTTTCAGCCCGTTCACCTTCCGGATGATTTCCTCGTTGGTCATGTTGCGGAAATCACTGGCTTTCATTCCCCTCACCGCCCACATGTTCGCGTTTTACGAATTTCGTCTTGATCGGCAGTTTGTGCGACGCAAGTCGAAACGCCTCGCGGGCGACTTCCTCGCTGACGCCGGCGAGTTCGAACAAAATTTTCCCCGGCTTGACGACGGCAACCCATTTTTCGACATTGCCCTTGCCGCTGCCCATCCGGACTTCGAGCGGCTTCTGCGTCACCGGTTTGGACGGGAAAATTTTGATCCACACTTTGCCGCCGCGCCGAATGTACCGCGTGATCGCGATACGCGCCGCTTCGATCTGGCGGTTCGTGACCCAGGCCGGTTCGAGCGCCTGCAGGCCGTAGTCGCCGAACGCCACCTCGGTGCCGCCCTTAGCGCGGCCCTTCAGGCGACCGCGTTGTTCTTTCCTCCATTTAACGCGTCTGGGCATGAGCATGGTCGTCTTTGGCCCCCTCTCCGCCGCCGGCTTTTTTCTTGACCGGCAACACGTCGCCGCGGTAAATCCAGACCTTGACGCCGATACGGCCGTATGTCGTGTGCGCCTCAGCGAAACCGTAATCGATATCGGCGCGCAACGTCTGCAGCGGAACCGTTCCTTCGCTGTACCCTTCGCTGCGGGCGATTTCCGCTCCGGCCAGCCGGCCGCTCACCTTCGTCTTGACGCCTTTGGCGCCCGCCCGCATGACGCGCTGAATCGCCTGTTTCATCGCGCGGCGGTACGACACGCGGCGCTCGATCTGTTGGGCGATCGATTCCGCGACGAGCGTCGCGTCGAGGTCAGGATTCTTGATTTCGGCGATATTGATGTGAATTTTCTTGTTCGTCATTTTGGCGATCTGGGCGCGCAGGACGTCGATTTCCGAACCGCCCTTGCCGATCACCATCCCCGGCTTCGCCGTATGGATCGTGATGTTGACGCGGTTGGCCGCCCGCTCGATTTCGATTCGGGAGACGGCGCAGTCTTTCAGCTTCTTTTTCAGAAAGTCGCGGATTTTGACGTCTTCCATCAACAGAACGCCGAAGTCGCGTTCGGCGTACCATTTCGATTCCCAGTCCCGGATAATGCCGATTCGAAGTCCTACCGGGCTTACTTTCTGGCCCACGCGTCAGCCCTCCTTCGCCTGTTGTTGCTCCGGCTTCGCCTCCGCCGGCGCTTGGCCGGACGAAGCCGCCGCGGCCGCCGTCTGCTGCGCTTCCGCTTGCGGCGCGCGTTTCGGTTGTCGCTCAACCCGGCGTTCTTCCCGCTCTGCAACGACGACCGTGATGTGGCTCGTCCGCTTCAGGATGCGGTCGGCCCGGCCGCGCGCGCGGGGACGGATCCGTTTGAGCGTCGGCCCCTGATTGACGTAGGCTTCGCAGATGAACAACCGGTCCGGATTCATCGAATAGTTGTGCTCCGCGTTCGCCACCGCCGATTTCAGCACCTTCTCGACGATCGGCGACGCGGCTTTCGGCGTGTGGCGCAGAATGGCGAACGCCTCGCCGACGTTTTTGCCTCGGATCAGGTCGATAACCAGCCGGGCCTTGCGCGGCGAGATCCGCACGAATCGCGCGTGCGCTTTCGCTTGCATCGAAACGTTCGACCTCCTTGTGTGCTCCCGCGTCACCGTTTGGCCGTCTTCTTGTCGTCGCCCGCGTGTCCGCGGAACGTCCGGGTCGGCGCGAACTCACCGAGCTTATGGCCGACCATGTCTTCCGTCACGTAGACCGGCACGTGCTTGCGGCCGTCGTAAACGGCGAACGTGTGGCCGACGAACTCCGGAAAGATCGTCGAACGGCGCGACCACGTCTTGATGACGGCCTTCTTGCCGCTTTCGTTCAACGCTCGCACTTTCTTAAGCAAATGCTCGTCGGCGAACGGTCCTTTCTTCAGGCTGCGGCCCATCGATCTTGCCCCCCGTCATTTCCGTCGACGGATGATGAATTTGTCGGTCGGATTGTTTTTCTTGCGCGTCTTGTAGCCGAGCGTCGGCTTGCCCCACGGCGTCACCGGCGACTTGCGGCCGATCGGCGCCTTGCCCTCGCCGCCGCCGTGCGGGTGGTCGACCGGGTTCATCGCCGAGCCGCGGACGGCCGGCCGGCGGCCGAGCCACCGACTGCGGCCGGCTTTGCCGATGTTGACCAGTTCGTGGTCCTCGTTGCTCACCGTTCCGATCGTCGCCCGACACGTTTTCAGAATGCGGCGGACTTCACCCGACGCCAGCCGGACGACCGCGTACTTGTCTTCCTTGCCGAGCAGCTGGGCGGACGTGCCGGCCGCGCGGACAAGCTGACCGCCCTTGCCGGGTTTCAACTCGATATTATGGATGAGGGTGCCGACCGGAATATTCTCGAGCGGCAGCGCGTTGCCGACCTTGATGTCGGCGTCAGGCCCGGACATAATGACGTCGCCGACTTTCAACCCTTTCGGCGCGATGATGTACCGCTTTTCGCCGTCGGCGTAATGAATGAGCGCGATGAACGCGGTCCGATTCGGGTCGTATTCGATCGTGGCGACTCGTCCGGGAACCCCGTCCTTGTTCCGCTTGAAATCGATGATGCGATACATCCGCTTGTGGCCGCCGCCGCGATGGCGGACGGTGATCCGGCCTTGATTGTTGCGGCCGGCGTGTTTTTTCAGCGGGACAAGCAGCGACTTCTCCGGGCGGTCGGTCGTAATCTCTTCGTACGTCAGCACCGTCATCTGCCGGCGCCCGGGCGAAGTCGGCTTGAACGATTTGACTGGCACGGTGATCACCTTCCTCAGACGCCTTCGAAAAATTCGAGCGGCTTGCTGTCGTCGCTCAGCCGGACGATCGCCTTTTTCCACTCGCGCGTATAACCGCTGTAGCGCCCGAATCGCTTCGGTTTGCCGGGCACGCGCATCGTGTTGACCTTGACGACTTTCACTTTAAAAATCTGCTCGACGGCCTTCTTGATCTCCGGTTTCGTCGCGCGGATGTCGACCTCGAACACGTACTGCTTTTGCTTCATCAGGTCGGTGCTGCGTTCGGTGATGATCGGCCGCTTGATGATGTCGTAGGGGCTGACACCCGTCATTGCGCGAACACCTCCTCGACTTTCGCCACGGCGTCCTTCGTCAGGATGAGCTTGTCGTGACGCAGAACGTCGAGGACGTTGATGCCGTCGGCCGCGATAAACTTGACGCCGGGAATGTTGCGCGCCGACAATGCCGCGTTCTCGTCGAAATCGCCGCTGACGACGAGCGCCTTGCGGTCGACGTTCAGCCGCTTCAGCATGCCAACGAACGCTTTCGTCTTCGGACGCTCGAAGCGCAATTCGTCAAGCACGATCAGTTCGTTGTCCCGTACTTTGGAAGAAAGCGCCGAGCGCATCGCCAGCCTGCGCACCTTTTTCGGCAGCTTGTAAGCGTAGCTGCGCGGCACAGGACCGAACACGACGCCGCCGCCTTTCCATTGCGGGGCGCGGATACTGCCCTGGCGTGCGCGGCCGGTGCCTTTCTGCGGCCATGGTTTACGGCCGCCGCCGCTGACCTCGCCGCGCGTTTTCGTCTTGTGCGTGCCCGCCCGCATCGACGCCTGCTGCATGAGCACGACCTCGTGCATCGCGTGGACGTGCGGTTCGATGCCGAACACCGCATCGGACAGCTCGATTTCGCCCACCTGTTCGCCGTTCATATTGTAAACCGCCACTTTCGGCATACGAGCGATCCTCCCTTCCTCGCATCCGTCCACGTCAAGCCTGCTGCTTGACCGTCGACCGGATGCTGAGATAACCGTTGCGCGGACCCGGCACGGAACCTTTGACGAGTATGAGGTTGCGCTCGGCATCCACTTTCACGATGGGCAGTTTCTGGATCGTGACGCGTTCGTGCCCCATGTGTCCGGGAAGTTTCTTGCCTTTCGGAACGCGGTTGGCGTCGCGGATAATCGCAAGCGTCCCGGGGCCGCGGTGATATTTGGAACCGTGCGCCATCGGCCCTCGCGACTGCCCGTGACGCTTGATCGCGCCGGCAAATCCTTTACCTTTCGATGTGCCGGTCACGTCGACAAGCTCGCCTTCCTTGAAAATGTCGGCGCGAATCTCCTGGCCGACTTCATAATCCGCAAGATTGACGCCGCGAATCTCGCGAATGAACCGTTTGGGCGTCGTTCCCGCCTTTTTGGCGTGGCCGATCTCCGGTTTGGTCGCGTTTTTTTCCTTTTTGTCCTCAAAGCCAAGCTGAATCGCTTCGTAACCGTCGTTTTCCATACTCTTTTTTTGGAGAACGACGCACGGACCGGCCTGAATGACCGTAACCGGAACGACGGTGCCGTCTTCGGCGAAAATCTGCGTCATGCCGATTTTTTTGCCCAAAATCCCCTTCATGTCGATGGACACCCTTTCTGCCGTTCACCCGCTATCCTAAGCGGTCACAGCTTGATCTCAATGTCCACGCCCGACGGCAAATCGAGGCGCATCAGCGCGTCCACCGTCTGCTGCGTCGGATTAACGATGTCGATCAGTCGTTTGTGCGTGCGGATCTCGAACTGTTCTCGCGAATCCTTGTATTTATGGACCGCCCGCAGAATCGTGATGATCTGTTTTTCCGTCGGAAGCGGTATCGGGCCGGACACGTCGGCACCGGACCGTCTCGCCGTCTCGACGATTTTTTCCGCCGATTGGTCGAGGACGCGATGATCGAACGCCTTCAACCGGATGCGGATTTTTTGTTTTTTCGCCATAGGTCGTCCCTCCCGGCATCGCCCAAATTCGCTTCGGACCTACTCAGCGGAAATGACCCGACGCACCCCCTATGGCAAAGGGTCCGGGTGTATCGGCAACCTCCCGCTTCATCGCCCTTAAAAACCAACGCTCTCTATTATAACCGAACCCCTCGCTTCCCTGCAAGACCAAAAACGGTCGGATCCCGCCGAGAGGGCGGGACCCGACCCGCTCACGGAAGCGCAGCCCGTATCGTCGCCGGGCGCGTTACTTGAGGATGGAGTCCACGGCGCCCGCGCCGACCGTGCGGCCGCCCTCGCGGATCGCAAAACGCGTGCCTTCCTCGATCGCGACCGGTGCGATCAGTTCGACCGTCACTGTGACGTTGTCGCCCGGCATGACCATCTCGGTGCCTTCCGGCAACTGGATGACGCCGGTGACGTCCGTCGTCCGGAAATAAAACTGCGGACGATAGCCGGAGAAGAAGGGCTTGTGTCGGCCGCCTTCCTCTTTCGTCAATACGTACACCTGCGCCGTAAACGTCGTGTGCGGCTTGACGGTGCCCGGCTTGACCAGCACTTGGCCGCGCTCGACTTCCTTGCGGTCGATGCCGCGCAGCAGCACAGCGATGTTGTCGCCCGCCTGGGCTTCGTCGAGCAGCTTGCGGAACATTTCGACGCCGGTGACGACCGTTTTCTTCGTTTCTTCGGCAAGCCCGACGATCTCGACTTCGTCGCCGACCTTGACCGTCCCCCGCTCGACGCGGCCGGTCGCCACCGTACCGCGGCCGGTGATCGAGAATACGTCTTCGACCGGCATCAGGAACGGCTTGTCGACTTCGCGTTGCGGCGTCGGAATGTAGCTGTCGATTTTCTCGAACAGCTCGATGATTTTGTCCGCCCACGGGCCATCCGGATTTTCAAGCGCTTCGCGCGCCGAACCGCGGACGACCGGCACTTCATCGCCCGGGAAGTCGTATTCCTTCAGCAAGTCGCGTACTTCCATTTCGACAAGTTCGAGCAGTTCTTCGTCCTCAACCATGTCGCATTTGTTCAGGAATACGACGATGTAAGGCACGCCTACCTGACGGGCGAGCAGAATATGTTCCCGCGTCTGCGGCATCGGACCGTCGGCGGCGGAAACGACGAGAATCGCGCCGTCCATCTGGGCCGCGCCGGTGATCATATTCTTGACGTAGTCGGCGTGGCCGGGACAGTCGACGTGGGCGTAGTGCCGGTTCGGCGTCTCGTACTCGACATGGGCCGTCGAGATGGTAATGCCGCGTTCGCGTTCTTCCGGCGCCTTGTCGATTTGGTCGTACGCCGTCGGCGTCGCAGTGCCGTACCGCCTCGACAGCACGTACGTGATGGCGGCCGTCAGCGTCGTCTTGCCGTGGTCGACGTGGCCGATCGTCCCGATGTTGACGTGCGGCTTTGTGCGTTCGAATTTTTGCTTGGCCATGTAAATCTTTTCCTCCTCGCGCGTTGGATTTAGCAGGCGCTATGCGCCTTGCTTTTTCGCGATGATTTCGTCGGCGATGTTCTTCGGAACTTCCTCGTAATGGGACAGTTCCATCGAATACGTCCCGCGCCCCTGCGTCCTCGAGCGGAGCGTCGTCGAGTAGCCGAACATTTCGGCCAGCGGCACTTTCGCACGGATGACCTGCGCCCCCGCGCGGGTGTCCATGCCTTCGATCCGGCCGCGTCGGGAATTGAGGTCGCCCATGACGTCGCCCATGTATTCCTCCGGCACGACGACTTCCACTTTCATGATCGGCTCGAGCAGCACAGGGTTGCACTTGTCCTTCGCCGCTTTGAGCGCGAGCGAAGCGGCGATCTTGAACGCCATTTCGCTCGAGTCGACGTCATGGTACGATCCGTCGAACAGAATCGCCTTGATATCGACGAGCGGATAGCCGGCGAGCACCCCGTTGCGCATCGCCTCTTCAATGCCGGCCTGCACGGCCGGAACGTATTCTTTCGGCACGACGCCGCCGACGATCCGGTTTTCGAACTGGAATCCCGACCCCGGCGGCAACGGCTCGAACTCGATCCAGACATGGCCGTACTGGCCGCGCCCGCCGGTCTGGCGGATAAACTTGCCCTCGACTTTGGCCGAGTTGCGGAATGTTTCGCGATAAGCGACCTGCGGCTTGCCGACGTTGGTTTCCACCTTGAACTCGCGGTACATGCGGTCGACGATGATTTCGAGATGGAGCTCGCCCATTCCCTGGATGATCGTCTGACCGGTCTCCTCGTCGGTGTAGTACCGAAACGTCGGGTCTTCTTCGGCAAGCCGGGACAGCGCCTGACTCATCCGCTCCTGGTCGGCCTTCGTCTTCGGCTCGACCGCAACGGAAATGACCGGGTCCGGGAACTGCATCGATTCGAGTACGATCGGATGCTTTTCGTCGCACAGCGTGTCGCCGGTCGTCGTATCCTTCAGGCCGACGGCAGCGGCGATGTCGCCCGCGAACACCTGGTCGATCTCCTCGCGATGGTTGGCGTGCATCTGCAAAAGCCGTCCGATCCGCTCGCGCTTGCCTTTCGTCGAATTGAGTACGTACGTGCCGGAGCTGAGCGTCCCGGAATACACGCGGAAAAACGTCAGCTTGCCGACGAACGGGTCGGACATGATCTTGAACGCAAGCGCAGCGAACGGCTCCTCGTCAGACGATTTGCGCGTCGCTTCTGAACCGTCCTCGAGATGTCCGCGGACATCGGGAATGTCGGTCGGCGCCGGCAAATAGTCGACGACAGCGTCGAGCAACAGCTGCACGCCCTTGTTTTTATACGAGGAACCGCACAACACGGGAAAAATTTTGCCTTCGCACACGCCTTTGCGCAGAACCCGCTTCAGTTCCTCGACGGTGATCGACTCACCCTCCAGATATTTCATCATCAGCTCTTCGTCGAGCTCTGCGACTTTCTCGAGCAGTTCGGTGCGATACTGTTCGACGCGCTCGGCGTATTCGGCCGGAATCTCCGTCCGCTCGATCACTTTGCCGAGATCGTCTTTATAGATATAGGCGCATTGCTCGATCAGGTCGATGATGCCGACGAAGTCCGCCTCCGCACCGATCGGAAGCTGAATCGCCACCGCGTTGGCGCGCAGCCGGTCGCGCATCTGGGCAATGACGGACGGAAAATCGGCGCCGACGATGTCCATCTTGTTGACGTACGCGATGCGCGGCACGCCGTATTTGTCCGCCTGGCGCCAGACCGTCTCCGACTGCGGCTCGACGCCTTCCTTCGCGCTGAAAATGGCGATCGCGCCGTCTAACACGCGCAGCGACCGCTCGACTTCCACCGTGAAATCAACGTGACCCGGTGTGTCGATGATGTTGATGCGATGGCCCTTCCAGAAACAGGTGGTCGCGGCGGACGTGATCGTGATGCCGCGCTCCTGTTCCTGTTCCATCCAGTCCATCGTGGCGGAGCCTTCATGCACTTCGCCGAGCTTGTGGGTGCGGCCGGTATAAAACAGGATGCGCTCGGTCGTCGTCGTTTTGCCCGCGTCGATATGCGCCATGATCCCGATGTTGCGCGTTTGCTGCAACGAGACTTGTCTGGGCATGACGGTCGTTAGTCCCCTTTCATCCCCTTTTCCCCCGGATTACCAGCGGTAGTGCGCGAACGCGCGGTTCGCCTCGGCCATCTTGTGCGTTTCCTCGCGCTTCTTGACGGCTCCGCCGGTATTGTTGCTGGCGTCGATGATCTCGTTCGCCAACCGCTCCTGCATCGTCTTTTCCCCGCGCAGCCGGGCATAGTTTACCAACCAGCGCAAGCCGAGCGATACACGTCGGTCCGGCTTGACCTCGATCGGCACCTGGTAGTTCGCGCCGCCGACACGTCTAGCCCGCACTTCCAAGACCGGCATCACGTTTTTCAACGCCTGCTCCAGTACGTCCAATGGATCGCGCCCGGTGCGCTGCCGGACGATCTCGAACGCTTCGTACAGGATGCGCTGCGCGACTCCTTTTTTTCCGTCGACCATGATGCGGTTGATCAGTCGGGTGACCAGCTTGCTGTTGTAGATCGGATCCGGCATCACGTCGCGCTTCGGTACGGGTCCCCTGCGTGGCATCGTCATCCCCCTTTCGCGTCGCGATTATTTCTTCTCCTTCGGCCGCTTCGCGCCGTACTTGGAACGGCCCTGCTTGCGGTTGGCAACGCCAGCCGCGTCCAACGTCCCGCGGATGATATGGTAGCGGACGCCCGGCAGGTCCTTGACGCGGCCGCCGCGAATGAGGACGACGCTGTGCTCCTGCAGATTATGGCCGATTCCCGGGATGTACGCGGTCACTTCGACGCGGTTGGTCAGGCGAACGCGCGCATATTTCCGCAACGCGGAGTTCGGCTTCTTCGGCGTCATCGTGCCGACGCGGACGCAAACGCCGCGCTTTTGCGGAGAGCTCAGGTTCGTCTGGACCCGCTTTAGGGCGTTGTATCCTTTTTGAAGAGCGGGCGACTTGGACTTTACGATCTTGGCCTGACGACCTTTGCGCACCAACTGGTTGATGGTTGGCATACGGCCACCTCCTTTTGAGACGTAGCAAGCCCACAGATCCAGGCGTTCAACGACGGACAATAAGGAAAGGGCAGATGCCGGCCGGCAAACGGCCCGCATTCGCCCTTCCCCGTGCCACGCCTCGTCATGCGCCCGGCCGCTTCACTCACGCTCAATCGCCGCCATCGCCGCGCCGACTTCGATGCCGCAAGCTTTACCGAGCTGCTTCATCGAGTCGACGTACGTGACGGGTATCCCCTTCTGCCGGCAAAGATCGACGACTTTCCCCGTCACTTTCGGGTCGGCGTCCTTGGCGACGAACACTTCGCTCGCTTTACCGGATTCGACCAGCCTGGACGTCTGTTTGGTGCCAATGCGCAGCTTCCCGGTCAGCTTCTCTTTCCCAAGCGGCATGCGGAACACACTTCCTCGAATCAAAAGCGACCTTCGGGATTGGCACACTCCGTAATATTAGCACCCGACGGATTGCCTTGTCAAGAACCCGACTCGACCGCTACTTCCGGGGCCGTTTCGGAAGACGTTCCGCCCTCCTGGGCCGATTCGGTTTCCGGACCGACGACGCGGAGTTGACGATACCGCATCATGCCGGTACCGGCGGGGATCAGTTTGCCGATGATCACGTTTTCTTTCAAACCGAGCAACCGGTCGACCTTGCCCTTGATCGCCGCGTCGGTCAACACCCGCGTCGTTTCCTGGAAGGACGCGGCGGACAAGAACGAGTCGGTCTCCAGCGACGCCTTGGTAATGCCGAGCAAGACGGGTTTGGCGACTGCGGGCTCACGGCCGGCCAGCAGCGCTTCCCGGTTGGCCTTCTCGTATTCGTGCAGGTCGACGTACGATCCCGGCAAAAGCTTCGTGTCGCCGCTGTCGACGATGCGGACCTTACGCAGCATTTGCCGGATCATAACCTCGATGTGCTTGTCGTTGATTTCGACGCCCTGGTTGCGGTAAACGCGCTGCACTTCCTGCAAAATGTAGTTCTGGACGCCGCGAATGCCCTTGATGCGCAGCATTTCTTTCGGGTCGATCGCGCCGTCGGTCAACTCGTCGCCGGCTTCGACTGTCTGGCCAACCGGCACGCGGATGCGCGAACCGTACGGCACGGCGTACACTTTCGTCTCCGTTTCGCCCTCGATGACGATCTCGCGGCGGTCTTTCGCCTCGCGAATTTCGCGCACGACGCCGTCGATTTCGGAGATGATCGCCTGACCCTTCGGATTGCGCGCCTCAAACAGCTCCTGGATGCGCGGCAAGCCCTGCGTGATGTCCTCACCGGCGACGCCACCCGTGTGGAACGTGCGCATCGTCAGCTGGGTACCGGGCTCGCCGATCGACTGAGCCGCGATAATGCCAACCGCTTCGCCGATTTCGACGTGCTTGCCGGTCGCCAGATTTCGGCCGTAACACTTCTGGCAGACGCCGTGCGGCGTCCGGCAGCTCAAGATCGAGCGGATCATGACGCGCTCGATGCCGGCTTTGACGATCGCGTCGGCTTTCTGGGCGTCGATCAGTTCGCCGCGGCGGACGATGACCTCACCGGTCTCCGGATGGCGAATCGTCTCGAACGCGTACCGGCCTTCGATCCGGTCGTACAGATCCTCGATCACTTCGCGGCCGTCGTGAATGCGCGTGACGACGAACCCTTTGTCCGTGCCGCAGTCTTCCTCACGCACGATGACGTCCTGAGCAACATCGACAAGCCGACGCGTCAGGTAACCGGAGTCCGCCGTCCGAAGCGCGGTATCGGCCAAGCCTTTGCGCGCGCCGTGGGTCGAGATAAAATATTCGAGCACCGTCAGACCTTCGCGGAAATTCGACTTGATCGGCAGCTCGATGATCCGGCCCGACGGGTTGGCCATCAGCCCGCGCATGCCGCCGAGCTGCGTGATCTGCGACTTGTTGCCGCGCGCCTTCGACTCGACCATCATGTTAATCGGGTTGAACCGATCGAGCGACTTCATCAGAATGTCGGTGATCCGGTCCTTCGCCTTGCCCCAAATGTCGATGATGCGGTCGTAGCGCTCTTCGTCCGTAATCAGACCGCGGCGGAACTGGTTGGTGATGATGCGGATTTTTTCTTCGGATTCCGCCAGAATCTGTTCTTTCTCTTTCGGAATTACGATGTCCTCTACGCCGACGGTAATGCCGGCACGTGTAGAATACATAAACCCGTTTTCCTTGATTTTGTCCAGGATGATCGACGTTTTCGTCGCTTCATAGCGGCGGAAGCACTCAGCGATGATCATGCCGAGATAGTCCTTGCCGACCGCACCGCGGCTGGGCACCTGCCGCACGAATTCGCGCAGATCGACGCCCTTTTCGAATACGAAATATTCGTCTGGCGTACCCTCCAGGAGGTTTTCCTTTGTCGCCTCGTTGATGTACGGAAAATCCTCCGGAAACATTTCGTTGAAGAGAATCCGTCCGACCGTCGTCACGAGCAGCGCATTCCGTTGTCGTTCCGTAAAACACGTTTTGCCGAGCGCCCGGGCCGGCACGACGACACGGGCGTGCAGCGACACGAGACCGCGGTGATAAGCGCTGATCGCCTCGTGCGCCGTATGGAACACGAACCCGGTCCCCTTCGCGTTGGGATCGTCCATCGTCATATAGTAGCACCCGAGCACCATGTCCTGCGACGGCGTGACGACCGGCTTGCCGTCTTTCGGGTTAAGGATGTTGCCGGTCGCCATCATCAGGATGCGCGCCTCGGCCTGTGCCTCAGCCGAAAGCGGTACGTGAACGGCCATCTGGTCGCCGTCGAAGTCGGCGTTGTACGCCGTGCAGACGAGCGGATGCAGCTTGATCGCGCGGCCCTCGACGAGCACCGGTTCGAACGCCTGAATGCCAAGCCGGTGCAGCGTCGGCGCGCGGTTTAAAAGCACCGGGTGTTCCTTGATGACTTCCTCCAGCACGTCCCAGACTTCCAGACTGGCGCGCTCGACTTTCCGCTTGGCGCTCTTGATGTTGTGGGCCAAACCTTTATTGACGAGCTCTTTCATGACGAACGGCTTGAACAGCTCGAGTGCCATCTCCTTCGGCAGGCCGCACTGGTACATCTTCAAGTTCGGCCCGACGACGATGACGGACCGGCCGGAATAGTCGACGCGTTTGCCGAGCAGGTTTTGCCGGAAACGGCCCTGCTTGCCCTTCAGCATGTGGCTGAGCGACTTGAGCGGCCGGTTGCCGGGTCCCGTCACCGGACGGCCGCGCCGGCCGTTGTCGATCAGGGCGTCGACCGCCTCCTGCAGCATCCGTTTTTCGTTCTGTACGATAATATCCGGCGCGCCGAGGTCGAGCAGCCGTTTCAGCCGATTGTTGCGGTTGATGACGCGGCGGTACAGGTCGTTTAAGTCGGACGTCGCGAACCGGCCGCCGTCGAGCTGCACCATCGGCCGCAGTTCGGGAGGAATGACGGGCAAAACCTCGAGCACCATCCATTCCGGACGGTTGCCGGAATTGCGGAACGCCTCCATCACCTCAAGCCGCTTTATCAAACGGTTGCGCCGCTGCCCCTGGGCGGTTCTCAATTCTTCTTTCAGCATCTCGACCTCTCGGTCGAGATCGATCTCCGCCAGCAGCTTTTTGATCGCCTCGGCGCCCATGCCAGCCTGGAACGCATAGCCGTACTTCTCACGATAGCTGCGGTACTCTTTTTCGGAAAGGAGTTGCTTTTTTTCCAGAGGTGTATCGCCCGGATCGGTGACGACATAGGAGGCGAAATAGATAACCTCCTCCAGGGCGCGCGGCGACATGTCGAGCACGAGTCCCATCCGACTCGGAATACCCTTTAAATACCAGATATGTGAAACCGGAGCCGCCAGTTCGATATGGCCCATCCGCTCGTGGCGCACTTTCGAGCGCGTCACCTCGACGCCGCACCGGTCGCAGACGACGCCCTTATAACGGACACGCTTGTACTTGCCGCAGTGACATTCCCAGTCCTTTGTGGGACCGAATATTTTTTCGCAAAAAAGACCTTCTTTTTCCGGCTTGAGCGTCCGATAGTTGATCGTTTCCGGCTTTTTGACTTCGCCGTACGACCACGACCGGATTTTGTCCGGAGAAGCCAGACCGATCTTCATGAACTCGAAATGATTGACGTCCAGCAAGGGGCGACCCTCCTCACGCGCATGGCGCCGGTGTCATTTGATGCCGACATCTTTCGTGCCGACTTCGAGATCCGGAAGGTTGAGGCTCAGCTTGTCGCTGCCGCCGTCCTCCTCTTCTTCGAATTCCTTGATCTCGATTTCCTGTTCGTCGCCGGCCAAAATCTTGACGTCCATGCCGAGGCTCTGCAATTCCTTGATCAACACCTTAAACGATTCCGGCACGCCGGGCTCCGGCACGTTCTCGCCCTTGACGATCGCTTCGTACGTCTTGACTCGCCCGACGACGTCGTCGGACTTGACGGTCAGAATTTCCTGAAGCGTATAGGCGGCGCCGTAAGCCTCGAGCGCCCACACTTCCATCTCGCCGAACCGCTGGCCGCCGAATTGGGCTTTGCCGCCAAGCGGCTGCTGCGTGACGAGCGAATACGGCCCCGTCGACCGTGCATGAATTTTGTCGTCGACCATGTGGGCAAGCTTGATCATGTACATGACGCCGACGGTCACCTCGCGCTCGAACGGCTCGCCCGTGCGGCCGTCGTACAGAATCGTTTTGCCGTTCGGTTGCATGCCGGCTTCCTTCATCGTTTCGAACACGTCTTCCTCACGCGCGCCGTCGAACACGGGCGTCGCAACGTGAATGCCCAGTGCTTTGGCCGCCATGCCGAGATGGACTTCGAGGATTTGGCCGAGGTTCATGCGGCTCGGCACGCCGAGCGGATTGAGCACCACGTCGACCGGGGTGCCGTCGGGCAGAAACGGCATGTCCTCTTCCGGCAAAATGCGGGCGATGACGCCTTTGTTACCGTGGCGTCCGGCCATTTTGTCGCCTTCGGAAATTTTCCGCTTCTGCGCAATGTAGACGCGCACGAGCTGATTGACGCCGGGCGGGAGTTCATCGCCGTTGTCGCGCGTAAACACCTTGACGTCGACGACAATGCCGCCGGTGCCGTGCGGCACGCGCAGCGAGGTATCGCGCACTTCGCGCGCCTTTTCGCCGAAAATCGCATGAAGCAGGCGCTCTTCCGCCGTCAGCTCGGTTACACCTTTCGGCGTCACTTTGCCGACGAGTATGTCGCCGGCGCTGATCTCCGCGCCGACGCGAATGATGCCGCGCTCGTCGAGGTTGCGAAGCGCGTCTTCGCCGACGTTCGGAATGTCGCGAGTGATTTCCTCGGGACCGAGCTTCGTGTCGCGCGCCTCGCACTCGTATTCCTCAATGTGGATCGAGGTATATACGTCTTCCTTGACGAGGCGTTCGCTGAGCAAAATCGCGTCTTCGTAGTTGTATCCTTCCCACGGCATGAACGCCACGAGCACGTTGCGGCCGAGCGCAAGCTCGCCCTGTTCGGTCGACGGGCCGTCGGCGATGATATCGCCTTCCCGGACAACGTCGCCTTTGCGGACGAGCGGCCGCTGGTTGATGCAGGTGCCCTGGTTGGACCGCAAAAACTTATGCAGCTTGTATTTATCGACGTTGCCTTTCACTTTCCGTCCATCGACGGTGCCGGTACGGCGAACCCAAATCTCGTTCGCCGTCACGCGTTCGACGACGCCGTCATGTTTGGCAATGACGCAGACGCCGGAATCCTTGGCCGCCTTGTATTCCATGCCGGTGCCGACGATCGGCGCCTCCGGCACGAGCAGGGGCACCGCCTGGCGCTGCATGTTGGAACCCATCAGCGCACGGTTGGAGTCGTCGTGCTCGAGGAACGGTATAAGCGCCGTCGCGACAGACACGACCTGCTTCGGCGAAACGTCCATGAAGTCGACGCGATCTTTCGGTAACGTTAAAATGTCGTCCTTGTACCGCACGACGACGTGATCATGTTTGAACGTACCGTCCTCGTTCAGCTCCGCGTTCGCCTGCGCGATGACGTAATTGTCTTCCTCGTCGGCGGTCAGGTAGACGATCTCGTTCGTCACGCGTCCGGTCGCCGGGTCGACCTTGCGGTACGGCGCCTCGATGAACCCATATTCGTTGACGCGCGCGTAGGTCGACAGCGAGTTGATTAGGCCGATGTTCGGGCCTTCCGGCGTTTCGATCGGACACATACGTCCGTAATGCGAATGATGGACGTCGCGCACCTCGAAACCGGCGCGCTCGCGCGTCAAGCCGCCCGGGCCAAGCGCGGAAAGGCGCCGCTTGTGCGTCAACTCGGCCAGCGGGTTGGTCTGGTCCATAAACTGCGACAGCTGGGAGCTGCCGAAAAACTCCTTGATCGCCGCAATGACCGGACGAATGTTGATCAAAGCCTGCGGCGTGATCAGGTTGGCGTCCTGGATCGACATCCGTTCGCGAACGACGCGTTCCATGCGCGCCAAGCCGATGCGGAACTGGTTCTGCAAAAGTTCGCCGACCGACCGGAGACGGCGGTTGCCAAGATGGTCGATGTCGTCGACGTCGCCGACGCCGTGCAGCAAATTGATAAAATAGCTGACGGACGCGACGATGTCAGCGATCGTAATGTGTTTGACCGATTTGTCGACGCGGCCGTTGGAAATGATTTTGATGATCTTGCCGTCTTCCGCCGGCGAATAGATTTTGACGCTCTGCACGCGGATCGAATCGACGTCCAGCACGCCGCCGGACAGGCGATACACCTCTTCGCAGACGCCCTCATCGGCATCGAGCGCCGGCAAAATCGCGTCGAGCAGCCTGCGGTCGACCAGCTGACCGGCCTCGGCCAAAATTTCACCCGTCTTCGGATGGACGATCGGTTCGGCCAACCTTTGATTGAACAGCCGGTTTTTTAAATGCAGCTTCTTGTTCATCTTGTAGCGGCCGACCGGCGCAAGATCGTACCGCTTCGGATCGAAAAACCTCGAAATCAGCAAATTCCGAGCGTTCTCGATCGTCGGCGGCTCGCCGGGACGAAGCCGTTCGTAAATCTCGATCAGCGCGCGCTCCGGCGAATCGGTATTGTCCTTTTCCAGCGTGTTCCGAATAAATTCGTCGTCGCCAAGCAGTTCAAGGATCGCGGCGTCGGTGCCGAAGCCGAGGGCGCGAAGCAGCACGGTGACCGGAATTTTGCGCGTCCGGTCGATGCGCACATACACGATGTCCTTCGCGTCGGCCTCAAGCTCCAGCCAGGCGCCTCGGTTCGGAATGACGGTTGCCGTATACGTTTTCTTGCCGTTTTTGTCCGTTTTCGCGCTGAAATAAACACTCGGGGAACGAACGAGCTGGCTGACGATGACGCGCTCCGCACCGTTGATGATAAATGTGCCCGTCTCCGTCATGAGCGGAAAATCGCCCATGAACACTTCCTGCTCTTTCACTTCGCCCGTCTCGTGATTGATTAGACGCACCTTCACACGAAGCGGGGCCGCGTACGTGACGTCGCGCTCCTTCGCCTCGTCGACGTCGTATTTCGGATCGCCCAGCGTGTAATCGACGAACTCCAGCGCGAGATTGCCGGTAAAATCCGTAATCGGAGAGATGTCGCGGAATAATTCGCGCAACCCTTCGTCCAGAAACCACTGATATGACTTTTTCTGGATTTCGATCAAATTCGGCACTTCGAGCACTTCTTGGATACGCGCATACGTCCTGCGGATACGTCGACCGAATGAGGCGACTTGTCCGGCCAACTTCGATTCACCCCTTATGTCGCGTTCATGTGCCGAGCGGATCAACGACCGGGATCGAAATACCAAAAAAACCTGATAAGGGGAAAAAGAAGAAAAACGGACACCCCCGCTCCCCCTTCAGCCGAGCCGCGAAAAGCCGCACCAAAGGGAAAAATGTTCCAATTCCAGCGTGTCCGTCTTGTAGCCGAAATATACGTTCCGCACCACTCCGGAGTTTCCTTTCCTCGCAAGCTCGGAACCCGTGCGCACTTCGCCCGATCATAAATACTGACATTGCTTAATCATATCACATCTCCGATCTTGAGTCAAATCATGCGCGCCCTGAAGCCCTGAAAACGTAATAACCTTTGCGCCGGTTCACGACGTCCGCGTCCGGAAACAGCTCCTTCAGTTTTTCAAACGCTGAAAGCGCGCCCTGCTGCTTGCGCATGACGACCCAAAACGCTCCGCCGGGCGCAAGATGCCGGGCCGCCTGCTCGAACAAGCGATAAACGACGGCTTTTCCCGCCCTGACCGGCGGGTTTGTCAGAATGACATCGAACGCCTCGCCCAATACGGGCGCAAATCCGTCACCCGCGAGCACTCGGATACCCGGAACGCCGTTTTGCGACGCATTGAACGCCGCCAGCGCGACCGCGCGTTCATTAACGTCGATCATCGTCACCCGCGCGGTCGGCTCGAGCTTCGCCGCGGCGATGCCGATCGGCCCGTAACCGCACCCGACGTCCAAGACGCGGGCATGCGCCGGAATGTGCATGCACTCGATCAGCAAACGCGTGCCGAAATCCAAGCCGCTGCGGGAAAAAACGCCGGCGTCCGTCCGGAACGCCAGCGTCAGGCCTCGGACGTTGGTGGTGAGGAAACGAACGTCGCTTTTTGCCGTTGGGTTTCGAGTAAAATAATGTTCGCCCAACGCGGGTTCCCCTCTCGGCCGGAGACGTTTTCACGTATCGAAGAAAACGAAAGAAGCGGAACGAACGGTCCCGCTTCTCCGCGTCGTTCGACAGCTTTCATTTCAGCTCGACTTTCGCTCCGGCTTCCTCCAGCTTCGCCTTGATCGCCTCGGCGTCGGCCTTCGAGACTTTTTCTTTGACCGGTTTCGGCGCACCGTCGACCAGGTCTTTCGCTTCCTTGAGGCCGAGGCCGGTAATTTCGCGAACGACCTTGATGACGTTGATCTTCGAGGCGCCCGCCTCGACGAGAATGACGTCGAATTCGGTCTGCTCCGCGGCTTCGGGAGCGGCAGCCGCCCCCGGACCGGCGACGACCGCAACGGGAGCCGCCGCGGTCACGCCGAATTCCTGTTCGATCGCCTTGACAAGATCGTTCAGTTCAAGAACGCTCATCTGCTTGATCGCTTCGATGATTTGTTCCTTGGTCATTGGACATCCTCCCATCGTTTAGGAAAATCGCAACCGTGCCGACGTCCGTCACGACGCCTGGGCGCCGCCTTGCTTCTGCTCGGCGACCGCCTTGACGGCGAGCGCGAAATTGCGGATCGGCGCCTGCAGAACGCTGAGCAGCATGGAAAGCAATCCTTCGCGCGAAGGCAGTTCGGCCAGCGTCTTGATTTCGTCCGGCCCGACGATCCGCCCTTCCAGAACGCCGGCCTTCACTTTCAGGTTTTCGTTCGTTTTCGCGAACTCCGCCAGCACTTTCGCGCAGGCGACCGGATCGTTCTTGCTGAACGCGACGGCCGTGGGGCCGACGAGAACGTCTTCCAGCCCCTGCAGGTTCGTCTGGACGGCCGCCCGACGGACGAGCGTGTTTTTCAGGACTTTGAACTCGACGCCGGCTTCCCGCAGCTTTTTGCGCAGTTCCGTCACCTGCGCGACGTTGAGGCCTCGGTAGTCGGTCAGCACCGCGCAGGCGTAGTCTTTCAGCTTCGCGGCCACTTCGGAAACGATGCGCTCTTTCTCCGCGATGATCTTCGGATTCGCCACGCTTGCACCCCCCTTTATCGCCGGCCCGTACGACAAACCCCCAGGCCGAAAAATCAAAAACGCCTTTCGACCGGCTTTTCCAGCGGCGAAAGGCGGACAATCCGCGCCGTCCGAGCAGATCGCGCGGACGGTGCGGCTGTTTTTCTTTTCCCTTCGCCTCGGCAGGATATTAAGCCGGTTCTCCGGCACCTGCTGTCTACGGCTATTTGCAATCAAGATCCAGCATTCGGCGTTCAACGGAAAACGGCGGTATCGACGCGAACGCCCGGTCCCATCGTTGACGACAGCGAAATTTTGCGAAGATATACGCCCTTCGCCGCAGCCGGCTTCGCCCGGACGACGGCCTCGACGAGCGCCCGCAGGTTTTCAAGCAGTTTATCGGTATCGAACGAAACTTTGCCGATCGCGGCGTGAATCTGCCCCGCGCGGTCGGTACGGAACTCGATTTTCCCCGCCTTGATCTCCTTTACGGCGTTGGCGACGTCGAACGTCACCGTCCCCGCCTTCGGATTCGGCATAAGGCCTTTACCGCCGAGCAAACGGCCGAGTTTGCCGACCTCGCTCATCATGTCCGGCGTCGCGACGCAGACGTCGAAGTCGAACCAGCCCTGCTGGATTTTCTGAATCAAATCGGTGTCGCCGACGTAGTCGGCGCCGGCCTGCTGCGCTTCTTTCGCCTTATCGCCTTTGGCGAAAACGAGCACGCGTCTCGTTTTGCCGGTGCCGTGCGGCAACACGACCACACCGCGGACGGCCTGATCCTGCTTTTTCGGATCGACGCCCAGCCGGATCGCGACTTCGACGGTTTCATCGAACTTGGCCGTCGCGGTTTTTTTCACGAGTTCGATTGCTTCACGCGGCTCATAAGCCGCCTGCCGGTCGATCAGCTTAGCGGCTTCCGTGTACTTTTTACCGTGTTTGGGCATGATGCGTTTCCCTCCTGTGTGGTCCTAACGGTCGAACCTCCCACACCGCGACGCCGACAGCGCAACCGGATACGTCAGTCTTCGACGGCGATGCCCATGCTCCGGGCGGTGCCTTCGACCATGCGCATCGCGGCCTCGATGCTGGCGGCGTTTAAGTCCGGCATTTTCTGTTCGGCGATTTGCCGGATTTTGTCGCGCTTAATCGTGGCGATCCGCTTCTTGTTCGGCTCGCTCGAGCCTTTTTCAAGCCCGACCGCTTTGAGCAACAGGACGGACGCCGGCGGCGTTTTCAGCACGAACGTGAACGACCGGTCTTCGTACACGGTGATCTCCACCGGAATGATCAACCCGGCCTGATCAGCGGTCCGCGCATTGAACTCCTTGCAGAACGCCATGATGTTGACGCCCGCCTGGCCGAGAGCGGGACCGACCGGAGGCGCCGGCGTCGCCTTGCCTGCCGGCAGCTGCAACTTCACGATTTTGATCACTTTTTTGGCCACTTGTCCAACACCTCCTTGCCCGGAATCCGGCCCGACGGAGCTATAGTTTTTCCACTTGGGTAACGTCGAGTTCGAGCGGCGTTTCGCGCCCGAACATGTTCACATGGACTCTCAACTTGCTTTTTTCGGGGATAATCTCTTCGACGGTACCGATGAAGTTGGCGAACGGTCCGGTCTTCACGCGAACCGTTTCTTTCAACTCGAAATCGATCTTCGGCTTCGGTTCTTCAATGCCCATTTGGCGCAAAATTTGATCCGCCTCTTCCGGCTGCAGCGGAACCGGCTTCGAGCCCGACCCGCCGGGACCGACAAAACCGGTCACGCCCGGCGTATTGCGCACAAGGTGCCACGCCTCGTCCGTCTGGATCATTTCGACGAGGACGTAACCGGGATAAATTTTGCGCGTCACCGTCTTTTTGCGGCCGTCTTTGACGACCACTTCCTCTTCCGTCGGCACGAGAATGCGGAAGATCTTGTCCTGCATGTTCAACGATTCGATCCGTTTCTCCAAGTTCGCCTTGACTTTGTTCTCGTAGCCGGCGTATGTGTGGATGACGTACCATCTTTTTTCCATCGCGGCTTTCGTGCTCCTCGTTCTACTCGAGAACAAACCGCAAAACGAACGAAATGATCGAATCGAGAATCCAGAAGTAAACGGCGATGAACGCCACCGTCGTCAATACGACGGTCGTATATCCGACCATTTCCTTGCGGTTTGGCCATTTGACTTTTTTCAGCTCGCGGAAGCTGTCCGAAAAGTACTCCAAAACCGATTGAAAGCTTTGTCTTATTTTTCCCAACAAAGCCACAACGTACACCCCGCTTTCCGTCCCGAAAGCCACTTGAATAGATTATCATAATCGCCCCGCAAACGTCAAGGAGGCGGAATCGCTTGAAATCGACAAAACCGCCCGGAGCGGGGGCGCCCTTCGCGCGGAAGAAACGCGCGACAAACGCCCGGTCCGGACGGTGCTTTTCGTCCGCCGAAAAAACCGAACCGCAGGCTAATACTGTCGTACGGCATCCTGGCACACGTTCGCTTGGATCAGGCATTCGCTCGCCGGTCGCCCCGGGAGCACCGCGTTCTGCTTATTCCCGCACTTCCAGCAACCGCTCGAGCTTGCGCTTGACGCGCTGCAACGCGTTGTCGATCGATTTGACGTGCCGATCGAGATCGACGGCAATCTCCTGATACGAACGGCCGTCCAGGTAAAGCATGAGCACTTTCCGCTCGAGGTCGCTTAAGAGCTCTCCCATTTTATCTTCCAGACCGTCGAATTCCTCGCGGTTGATGATCATTTCCTCAGGGTCGCTGACCCGCGTGCCGCAAAGGATGTCGAGCAGCGTCCGCTCCGAATCCTCGTCGTAGATGGGCTTGTCCAGCGAGACGTAGGAATTGAGCGGGATGTGCTTTTGGCGGGTGGCCGTCTTGATGGCGGTGATGATCTGCCGGGTGATGCACAGCTCCGCGAACGCACGGAACGACGAAAACTTGTCGCTCCGAAAATCGCGGATCGACTTGTAAAGGCCGATCATGCCTTCCTGAACGATGTCTTCGCGGTCGGCGCCGACGAGAAAATAGGCTCTCGCTTTCGCTTTGACGAAATTGCGATACTTGTTGATGAGATACTCCAGAGCCAAGCTGTCGCCGTTGCGGACGGATTCGACGATCTCCTCGTCCGTCATCAGCTCGTACGCGCGCATCTGGACATCGTTGAGGTCGACGCTCACCCGTTATCCCTCCGGCTGACGCTCGCTTACGGCGTCGGGTCGTCTTTTGTCCGACACGCCAGGAAGTCAGCCTAAGTATACAAGAATCGGCCGAACATCGTCAACCATCGGGTTTTAGGCGTTTTTAGAAAACCGACGCTGGCGGACGACCTCGTAAAGCAAAACGCCTGCTGCTACGGACGCGTTGAGCGACGCCACGGAACCGAAAAGAGGAATGCGGACGAGCCAGTCGCATGATTCCCGCACCAGCCGCCCGATGCCCGCGTTTTCGTTTCCGACGACAATGGCGACAGGTATCGTCAGGTCGACGTCGTAAATGTATCGGTCGCCGGAAAGATCGGCGCCGACGACCCAGATGCCGCGCTCGCGAAGCCTACGAATCGCCTGGACGACGTTCGAAACCCGCGCGACGCGGACGTGCTCGACGGCGCCTGCAGACGTTTTGGCGACCGCCGCGGTCAGGCCGGCCGAACGGCGTTTCGGTACAATGACGCCGTGAACGCCGGCGCATTCGGCGGTCCGCAAGATCGCACCGAGATTGCGCGGATCCTCGATCCCGTCCAGCAGCACGAAAAACGGCGGCTGCCCGTCCGACGCCGCACCGCCGAGCAGCTCGTCCAGCTCCCAATAACGCCCAGACGCCGCTTGGGCGACGACGCCCTGATGTGAAACGTCCGGAACAAGATCGTCCAGCTTGCGGCGGTCGACGATCTGTACCGGGATGCCGAGGCGCCGGGCTTCCTCCGAAAGCTCGCGAATGTTGTCGCGTGCGCCCGCTGCCACAAACAGTTTATGGATCGGCCGCCCGGCGCGCAGCGCCTCGGCGACAGCCCGCCTTCCCGCGATATAATCGTGTTCGAGCCCGCCTTCCGACGCCGTCATGACGACTCGCCTCCACTTCCCTCCTCGTTCAAGACCGGGTTGTCGTCCGGCCGCGGCGCGGCATCGTCCGCGGCGTTCCGAAACAATTCGACAAGCCGGTCGGTGCGGCCCGTTAAAAACCAGTACCCGATCAGACACTCGAGTGCCGTACTTGTGCGGTGCGCCCGAACGCCGGAGCCTCTTTTCTTTCGGCCCGATGCGGCATTCCGCCCCTTCCGCGCCATCTCACGCTCTTCGTCCGTCAAAAACGGCGCCCACCGCTCCCACAGCTCGGCCTGTCCTTTCGCCGACACCCAACGGACCGCCTCGCGATTCAAATCGTCGGGACGACGTCGCGGCCCGCAGACGAGATAGAGCCGCACGATCAGCTCCAGAACGGCATCGCCGACATAAGCCAGGACGAGCGGAGACAGCCTTTCCGGCGGTTCGGACGGCATAAAAGGCGGTTTCATTTCCGCTTCCACCGCACGCCCTGCGGCGTGTCTTCCAGCACGATCCCGCGTTCGGTCAAAAGGTTGCGGATCGCGTCCGCCGTCGCCCAGTCCTTACGCCTACGCGCTTCGGCGCGTTCGCGGATGAGCCGCTCCACCTCCTCGTCGAGAAGCGGCGCGACGTCGGACTCATCGGGCAACAGGCCGAGCACTTCGTCGAATTCGCGGAACTGCGCCAACAACCGCTCCAGCGTCGCCTTCGTCGCGACCGGGCGCGCCAACACGCGGTTGGCGAGCGACGTCAGGTCGAACAGTGCAGTAATCGCCTCGGGAGTGTTGAAATCGTCGTTCATTTGCGCGCGAAACCGCTCGCGAATCGCCTGAAGCTCCGCTTCGATCTCCGCATCCGGTTCGCCGTCCAGCACGACCGACAGACGATGGCGAAGGCCGATCAGACAGTTGGCGATCCGCTGCAGGCCGTTCTCCGCTTGGCGGAGCGCCTCGCCGTGATAATTGAGCGGATTGCGGTAATGCGTCGACAGGATCACGAACCGGATCGCCTGCCGGCTCGTCGTTTTCAGCAAATCGCGGACGTTGACGACGTTGCCCAGCGATTTGGACATTTTTTCGTGGTTGACGTTCAAATAGCCGTTATGCATCCAATAGTTCGCCAACGGGCGACCGGTCAGCGACTCGGACTGCGCGATCTCGCATTCATGGTGCGGAAACGGCAGGTCGAAGCCGCCGCCGTGAATGTCGATCGTTTCGCCCAAATATTTGCGGATCATCGCCGAACATTCGATGTGCCATCCCGGCCGGCCTTCCCCCCACGGGCTCGGCCAGCAAATCTCGCCCGGCTTGGCCGCTTTCCAGAGCACGAAATCGTGCGGATTTTCCTTGCGCTCGTCGATTTCCACCCTCGCGCCGGCCTGAAGCGATTCGATCTTCTGTTTCGACAGCTTTCCATAATCGGGAAAAGAAGATACTCGGAAAAAGACGTCTCCGCCCGACTCGTACGCGTGCCCCGACTTGACCAGGGCGTCGATGAACGCGATGATGTCCGGGATCGTCTCCGTCACCCTCGGGTGAACGGTCGCGCGCCTAACGCCCAGCGCATCGGCATCTTCGAAATACGCCCGGATGTACATGTCGGCGACTTCGGGCACGGTCATTCCCGTTTCCGCGGCGCGGCGGATCAGCTTGTCGTCGACGTCCGTAAAATTGACGACGTAGCGCACCTCATAACCCGACCATTCGAAATACCGCCGCACGACGTCGAAAAAAACGAGCGGCCTGGCGTTGCCGATATGAATGTAGTCGTAAACGGTCGGGCCGCAGACGTACATGCGGATTCGGCCCGCTTCCAGCGGCTTGAACGTTTCCTTTTCGCCGGACAGCGTGTTATAAATGCGGATTTGTCCGGACGGCTCCATCCTGTTCGGCACACTCCTTCGCGCGTTTGAGCGCCTCGACTTCGCGGCGAAGTTCGTCGATTTCTTCCTGCATTTTGCGGAACAGGTCGACGACTGGATCCGGCAGCTTGTCATGATCGAGCCGGTTGACGCTGACACCGTTTTGCCGGACGACCCGGCCGGGCACGCCGACGACTGTGCTATGCGGCGGCACTTCAGAAACGACGACGGCGTTCGCGCCGATCTTGCTGTAGTCGCCGACCTTGAACGAACCGAGCACTTTCGCACCGGCGCCAATGACGACGTGGTTGCCGATCGTCGGGTGGCGTTTGCCCTTTTCTTTCCCGGTACCGCCAAGCGTCACGCCTTGATACAGCACGACGTCGTCGCCGATCTCGCATGTCTCTCCGATGACGACGCCCATGCCATGGTCGATGAACAGGCGACGGCCGATTTTCGCCCCGGGATGAATCTCGATGCCGGTGAAAAAACGGCTCGCCTGGGAAATGAAACGCGCCACTGTGAACATGCGCCGTCGGTAAAACCAATGTGCCACCCGATGCGCCCAGATCGCATGCAGGCCGGAGTAGGTCAACACGACTTCCAGTACGTTTTTGGCGGCGGGATCATTCTGGAATACCGCATCGATGTCCGATCGCAACGTTTCCCAAATCCGTTTGATTTTTGAGCCGATCATCGCCGATCACCCACCAAAAAAGCGTCTCGCAGCGTATCGCTGCAGAGACGCTCGGTTCGCGCGGTTCCACTCTGCTTGGATCGCTCCGCCGTCCGGAGGATCCCGCTCGTCGTCGCCCGTAACGCGGGCGTCGCGTCCCGACCTGCCTCCGCCGCGCTGGAGGGAGGCGGCGAATTCGGCCGGACGGCTCCCGGGCGCATTTCCGCACGTCCGGAAGACAGGCGGCTCGCAGCCTCCGACCGCCCTCTCTGGCGTCCCCGAAACGTCGTACTCTCCCGTTCCTCGCCTTTTGCTCCGCCGTTTTTACTTTCCAGCACCACTAGTATAACCGAAACCGCGCCTTACGGCAACCGGGCCAATGCATCGCCGAGACGGCTCAAGACGGTGTCTCGCCCGAGCAGCCGCACGACACCGGCGAGGTCTGGTCCGTGCGCCGAGCCCGTCAATGCCGCACGAACCGGCATATAGAGCATCCTGCCCTTCAACCCGCTCAGCCGCTGCGCTTCGCGGAACATCGCCTTGACGGCGTCCTCCGTCCAGCCTGGCGCCGCCGGCGTCTGCACCACGACGTCGCGAAACGCTCCCAGCGCGGTCCGAGCGCTCGGCTCGGCGAGCGCTTGAACCGCCTCGTCGTCGAAACGCTCCACGCGATCGGCGAAAAAGATGTCCGAAAGCGGCACGATCTCCGCCATATAACGCAACTGGTCGCGATAAAGCGCGACGAGACCTGCGACCCATTCCCGTTGCCCGGGAGACGGATCTGCCGGCATCCGCCCCGCTTTGCGGAGCTGCTCCATCGCCATCTCGGTCAAACGCTCCGCGTCCGCACTCCGGATGTAATGCCCGTTCATCCAATTCAGCTTGTCCGTATCGAACACCGCCGGGCTCTTCTGGACGCCTTCCAGGCCGAACCGTTCCGTCAGCTCCTCGCGCGACAGCAGCTCCTGCGTGTCTTTCGGCGACCACCCGAGCAAAGCGATAAAATTCAGCAGCGCCTCGGGCAAATAGCCGAGTTCGCGGTACTGCTCGACGAATTGGACGACCGATTCGTCGCGCTTGCTCATTTTTTTACGGTCGGGGTTCAGAATGAGCGGCAAGTGGGCGAACTCCGGCGGCGTCCATCCGAACGCCTCGTACAGAAGCAGCTGTCTCGGCGTGTTCGACAAATGCTCCTCTCCGCGGATGACGTGCGTGATGCCCATCAAATGATCGTCGAGCACGACGGCGAAATTGTACGTGGGCATGCCGTCGGCGCGCACGATGACGAAGTCTCCGATGTCGTCGGACGAAAATTCGACGCGGCCGCGAATCCGGTCTTCAAACGCGACGATCCGCCCCTCCGGCACGCGGAACCGGATCGACGGCCTGCGCCCTTCGGCGCGGAACGCCTCGACTTCTTGCGGCGACAGCAACCGGCACCGCCCGGAATAGCCGGCGGAAGCGCCTTTCCGCTCGCGTTCCGCCCGCTGGCGCTCCAGTTCCTCTTCCGTGCAATAACAATGGTAGGCCCGCCCCTGCTCCAGGAGACGTTCGACGAACGGCCGGTAAAGCGGAAGCCGCTCGGACTGCCGATACGGGCCGAACGGTCCGCCGACATCGACGCTCTCGTCCCAGTCGAGGCCCAGCCAGCGCAAACCTTCAAGCTGGCTGGCGATGCCGGATTCGACATGCCTCGTCTGGTCCGTGTCCTCGAACCGGACGACGAACCGGCCGCCGTGCTTGCGGGCGAACAAATAGTTGAACAGCGCCGTGCGTGCGCCGCCGATGTGCAGATGTCCGGTCGGGCTCGGTGCATAACGGACGCGCACGACGTCAGCCATAGGCGACCGACTCCCTTTCTTGCGTTTCAAATGTTTTCATCATACCACAGACCGGACGAGCATGACAACCGCCTGGGCCGCAATGCCTTCTTCCCGCCCGACGAAACCGAGACGTTCCGTCGTCGTCGCTTTGATGTTGACGCGGGCGGGTTCCGTCCCCAGCGCATCGGCGATCCGTTGGACCATAGAGGGAACGTGCGGCGCGATTTTCGGACGCTCGGCGAGCAGCGTGGCGTCGACGTTGCCGACGCGGTAACCCCGTTCTTCCGCGAAAGCTCGACAACGGCGGAGCAGTTCGAGACTGTCGGCACCGCAGTAGGCCGGGTCGGTGTCGGGAAAATGCTTGCCGATGTCGCCCAGCCCGAGCGCTCCAAGCACGGCGTCGCATACAGCGTGTAAGAGAACGTCGGCGTCCGAATGCCCGACCGGTCCTTTCGAATGCGGCAACCGGACGCCGCCAATGACGCAAGGACGTCCTTCCGCCAGCGGATGAACGTCGAATCCGAAACCGACGCGGAACCGATCAAGCGCATCCGCGACGGCGCCGCCGGCCAACCGTTCGGCCAAGCACCAGTCTTCGGGCGTCGTGATCTTGATGTTGTCGTAGCGGCCTTCGACGACGGCGACCGGAACGCCGGCCCGTTCCGCCAGCTCGGCGTCGTCCGTACCGAGAAACCCGAGCCGCTCGGCCTCCTCGTGCGCGCGGAGCAGGTCGGCCACCCGAAACGCCTGGGGCGTCTGCGCCGCCCAAAGACTCCTGCGGTCGGGCGTCTGCACAATCCGCATATTCTCGTCCACCTGCTTGACCGTATCCTTGACCGGCACCGCCAATACGGCAGCGCCCGCCGTTTGCGCCGCCCTTAGACAGCGCAGCGCGTCCTCGGTGCCAAAAAACGGACGGACTCCGTCGTGCACCAGAACATAATCCTCCCCGCCGGCGCCGGACTCGATCAGCGCCCGTAACCCGGCCGACACCGACTGTTGCCGCGTCTGGCCTCCCGCTACCACCGCACGCAGCTTCGCAATACCGTATTGCTCGGCGATCTTCCGAGCCCGCTCCTCGTCGCCCGGCGCGACGACGAGGACGATCGACAGCGTTTCCGGCATCGAATCGAACCGCTCCAACGCGTAAACGACGACCGGCTTGCCGCACAACAACAAAAACTGTTTGCGCTCCGCCGTTTTCATCCTCGTTCCGCTGCCCGCGGCCACGATCAGCGCATGAAATCCTTCCCGACGGCCGGCCATACCGTTCCCCCGTTTCCCAAAACTCCCCGTCTTTTCTGAAGAACATCATATCGCCGTCACTGCGCTTTTTCCAGCGGCTTCGGTCTGGCGAAAATCATGCGGCCGGCCGACGTCTGCAATACGCTCGTCACCATCACCTCGACGCGGGATCCGATATACTCACGGCCGCCCTCAACGACAATCATGGTGCCGTCGTCGAGATAGGCGACGCCCTGTCCGAACTCCTTGCCGTCTTTGATGACGTGGACGACGATCTCTTCCCCGGGCAGCACGATCGGTTTGACGGCATTGGCCAGGTCATTGACGTTCAGAACCGGCACGCCCTGCAGCTCGCAAACCTTGTTCAGGTTGAAATCATTGGTCACGACTTTGGCGTGCAGCAATTTCGCCAGACGCACGAGCTTGCTGTCGACTTCCGCGCAATCTTCGAAATCGCCCTCGTAAATCCACACCTGGACGTTGAGTTCCTTCTGGATCTTGTTCAAAATATCGAGCCCGCGCCGCCCGCGGTTGCGCCTAAGCAGGTCGGACGAATCGGCGATGCGCTGCAGCTCTTCCAGAACGAATTCGGGAATAACCAAGACGCCCTCGATAAAACCTGTTTTGCAGATGTCGGCGATGCGCCCGTCGATGATGACGCTCGTGTCTAAAATTTTGTGGCTGCGGTCTTTGGGCGCCGTATTCGACGACTCCGACGCCCGAGCAGCCGAAGCCCATAACGCCTTGAGCTCGTCGGTTTTGACAGTGCCGAGCCGATAACCGAGCGCCCCGAGCGCCAAAGAGAGCGCGGCCGCAAGCGGCGTCTGGCTTCCCCCAGCCGATTGGATAACCGGCACGAGCAACACGGCGATGACGAGACCGACCAACAATCCGGCCACCCGCGCGCCCAAATCGAACAGCGAAAGGCGCGCAAGCGCCGTTTCCCCCCGGGCAGCCCAACTCGCCAGCACGGGAACCGCCAGACGCGATCCGATCCATCCAGACAACGCACCGACGGCGGTCCATCCATAGATGCCGACGTCGTCCGGCATGACCGGCAACATCGCCGACAGCGTACCGGCATTCGTCCAGCCCAACCAACCGCCTGCAGTCGCCGCAACCGCTTCGAGCAAACGTTTGGTTGTCATGAGATTCTTCACCTCCTCTTGCAGTGCGTTTCGTCCATATCATGCATTATGAACCGTTTTTCTTAGGCATAATCGAAAAGTCAAAAAAAAGCCGACTCCGCCTTCCCGAACGGAAGAACGGAATCGGCATCTTTTCTCACGGCTTGCGACGTCACTTCGTTACGCTTCGCGGTTCACGCCGTCTTCGACCTCTCGGCGGCGACGACGAAATACGTAATACGCCAGCGCATCTACGTTTTGCTTAATCCCCCACAGCGCGTACAGAACGAGCGGTACGAACAAAAACCGCGACAGCTGTCCCGGAAATCGGACGGCAAGCACGACCGCGCCTGCCAATGCGAACGGCACCCAACGCCACGCGCGGCGCGACAAACGCACCATTTTGAAGCTCGGATAGCGCACCGTACTCACCATCAAAAACGAAAGCGCCAGCATGCAACCCATTAGAAAAGCCGGTGACTTGATCTGCTGCCCGAACAGGGCCAACGTGGCCAAAATACCGCCGGCCGCCGGAATCGGCAATCCGACGAACGAGCCCGCAACATTCCCCTGCGCGTTAAACCTCGCAAGACGCAAAGCACCGCAGGCGGGAAACACGGCCGTCAGCATCCAGACGAGCGGCTGGTGGCTCAAATGCTGAAACGCCGTCCAATACACAATCAACGCCGGTGCGACGCCGAACGAAACGACGTCGGACAGCGAATCCAGCTCCTTGCCGAATTCGCTCTGCACCTTCAACGCCCGTGCGATCCGGCCGTCGAGGCCGTCGAGGAGCATGGCGACGATGACGAGAATCGCCGCCAAATCGGGCCGCTCGTGAAAAACGAGCATAATGGATATGATCCCCAAAAAGAGATTTCCTACTGTAAACAGATTCGGAATCGAATGACGGATCATCGTTCGCCACCCCACACCGCCGAACGTGCTGACGGGCCGACGCGATACACATTGATTTTATCGAGTTTAGATATGTCTGTCAATGAAGACTTGCTCCCGAAGACGCCGCAACCCGTCCTGAATCGCTCGCGCACGTACCTCGCCGATGCCGTCCACTTCGTCTAGTTCCTCGATCGAGGCGTTCAAGATCGTCGACAAATCGCCGAACCGGTCGACAAGATTCTGAATGATTCCCGAGGGAAGACGAGGGATTTTGTGTAAAATGCGGTAGCCACGCGGCGACACGGGTTCTTCCATGGCGCTGCCGACGTTGAGATACCCGAGAACGCGCACGACCTGCTGCGGATCGAGCAGTTCCTCCGGCGACATTTTGCGCAGCGCCGTCAGCGCCTCCCGGATTTTGTCCTCGGACGGCTCGCGACAATAGTCCTTGACGAGCAAGTAACCTTCGTGACCGATGCCCGACACGAGTTCTTCCAGCTGCATCTGGATCAGACGTCCCTCGCTGCCGAGCTCGACGACGTAGCGGCGAATTTCCGTCTGGATGCGCCGCACCATTTCCACGCGGTGCAACACGTTCGCCACATCATGCAGCGTCACCGACTCCTCGAATTCCGAGGCGCTCAGATTGGTGAACGCCTGGTCGGAGACCGATTTGTACTTCTCAAGGGTTTGCAAAGCCTGATTCGCTTTGGCCAGGATCACGCCGATGTCTTTGAGCGTATATCGCCAGTTGCCCTGATACAGGGTGATCACGTTCCGCCGCTGCGAAATCGAAACGACCAGCTTGCCGGTCTGCTTGGCGACGCGCTCGGCGGTGCGATGGCGAATGCCCGTTTCGACGGACGGAATCGACGGATCGGGGTTGAGCTGGGTGTTGGCGTATAAAATCTTTTTCAGATCTTCGCTTAAAATGATCGCCCCGTCCATTTTCGCCAACTCGTACAAATGACTTGCGGAAAAATCACAATTGATCGAAAATCCGCCGTCGACGATTTCCATCACTTCTGGGCTGTAGCCGACGACGATCAGCGCTCCGGTCTTCGCCCGCAGCACGTGTTCCAGCCCTTCACGGAAAGCCGTGCCCGGCGCGACGAGCTGCAGCACATGATGAACGGCCTGCTGTTGCGCGTCTTTCTCTTCGCGAATCATCCGTTTCCCCCCTCCTTATCCGATGGCGACTGCCAGCGCTTCGACGACGTCGTCGACGCCGACAACTTCGATTCCCGGCGGGGGCGTCCAGCCTTTCAACGAGCGGCGGGGCAAGATGACGCGCCGGAAGCCGAGCTTTGCCGCCTCACGGACGCGCTGGTCGACGCGCGAAACGGACCGGACTTCGCCGGTCAGGCCGATTTCCCCGAATACAACGTCGTTCGGCGAGGTCGGCCGGTCGCGGAAACTGGACACCGCGCTGACGGCAATGCCCAAATCGACCGCCGGCTCATCGACCCGAACGCCGCCGGCAACGTTGACGTAAACGTCTTGATTTTGCAGGACGAGTCCGACTCTTTTTTCCAGAACGGCGATGATCAGCGAAAGCCGGTTGTGGTCGATCCCCGTCGCCGTGCGCCGAGGCGCTGGAAACGTGGTCGGCGCGACGAGCGCCTGCAACTCTACGAGAATGGGACGCGAACCCTCCATACTGGCCACAACGATCGATCCCGACGCTTTCGCCGGTCGCTCGTCCAGAAATCGTTCCGACGGATTGGGAACTTCCTTCAGACCGGCGTCGCCCATTTCAAACACGCCGATTTCGTGCGTGGAGCCGAAGCGGTTTTTGACGGAACGCAATACGCGGTACGCGTGATGGCGCTCTCCCTCGAAATAGAGCACGCAGTCGACCATATGCTCGAGAAGCCGCGGACCCGCGATGGCACCTTCCTTGGTGACATGGCCGACCAGTACGGTGGCCGGCCCCTGCTGTTTGGCCAGCCGCATCAGATAACCGGTGCACTCGCGGACCTGCGCGACGCTCCCCGGCGCCGACGGCACGGCCGGGTGATAGACGGTCTGGACGGAATCGACGACGAGCACGTCCGGGCGAAGCGAACCAACAGCGGCCTCAATCCGCTCCAAATCCGTCTCGCACAGCACGAACAGCCGCTCCGACAATGCGCCGAGCCGGTCGGCCCTGAGCTTTGTTTGTCTCGCGGATTCCTCACCGGAAACATACAGCACGTTCGAACCGTATTCTGCGATCCGATGGCACATTTGCATCAACAAGGTCGACTTACCGATACCTGGGTCGCCGCCGACGAGTACGAGCGATCCCGGCACAATGCCGCCTCCGAGGACGCGGTCGAGCTCCGCGATCCCGGTCGGCATTCGTCGTTCCGCGGCGCTTTCGATCCGGGTGATCGGAAGCGGCGGTGCGACTTCTCCGCTTGAAAGCGGTGCCCGCGACGATGCTCTTACCCGTTCATCCCATACCGGCACTTCCTCCATCGAACCCCACACGCCGCAGCCCGGACACCGTCCCAGCCATTTCGCGGTTTCGTAACCGCATTCCCGGCAAACGAACTTGATTTTCGGCTTCGCCATCGCCGTCTGCACCCGTTTCCACAAGCTCATCAAAAGTTTATCATGCCGAAAAGCGAATGAAAAGCGGCGGTCCGCCTCTTCGCGCGAACACCGCCGCTGAAAGCGGACCGCCGATTATGCGTCAAGTCTGCTGCGCGACCGGTTCGTTCTTGACGACGACGAGTTCGCCGTCGCGCTCGTCGATCAGCACCGAATCGCCTTTGGCGATCGTGCCCTTGAGCAACTCTTCGGACAACCGGTCCTCGATGTGTTTCTGAATCGCCCGGCGAAGCGGACGGGCGCCGTATTGCGGATCGTAGCCGATCTTGGCTAGAAACGCCTTGGCGCGGTCGCTCAGCTTGAACTCGATTTCCTGCTCCTTCAGCCGTTTTGCCAGCTCGTCGGCCATGAGCGAGACGATGCGGGCGATATGCTCTTCGTTGAGCGAATGGAAGACGATAATCTCGTCGATCCGGTTCAGAAACTCCGGACGGAACGCCTTTTTCAGCTCCGCCATGACTTTTTCCTTCATCTGGTTATAGTCGTGCATTGCGTCGGCCGGAGCCGTAAATCCGAGTTGCGACGATTTTTTGATCGTCTCCGCTCCGACGTTCGAGGTCATGATGATCAGCGTGTTGCGGAAATCGACCGTCCGCCCTTTCGAATCGGTCAATCGACCGTCTTCCAGCACTTGGAGCAAAATGTTGAACACTTCGGGATGCGCCTTCTCGATTTCATCGAGCAGCACGACCGAGTACGGCTTGCGGCGCACCTTCTCGGTCAGCTGACCGCCTTCCTCGTAACCGACGTAGCCAGGCGGCGCACCGACAAGCCGGGAGGTCGAATGTTTTTCCATGTATTCCGACATATCGATGCGAATGACGGCGTTCTCGTCACCGAACAACGCCTCGGCGAGCGCGCGGGCCAGTTCCGTTTTGCCGACGCCGGTCGGACCGAGGAAGATGAACGATCCCATCGGCCGCTTCGGGTCTTTCAGGCCGGCGCGGGCGCGACGAATCGCGCGGCTGACCGCCTGAACCGCCTCGTCCTGGCCGATGACGCGCTTGTGCAAAATTTCCTCCATTTTGAGCAGCCGCTCGGTTTCTTCTTCCTTCAGTTTAACGACCGGAATGCCCGTCCAGCTCGCGACGATCTGCGCGATGTCGTCCGGAGTCACCTCATAATCGGTGCGACCCTGTTTTTCTTTCCATTCGTTCTTCGTGCGCTCCAGTTCCTCCCGCAGCTTCTGCTCGGTGTCGCGCAGCGCGGCCGCTTTTTCGAATTCCTGGCTTTGAACTGCCGAGTCTTTTTCTTTCCGGATGTTCTCTAGTTTTTGTTCGAGTTCCTTCAAATTCGGAGGAACCATGTACGAGCGAAGCCGCACTTTGGAACACGCCTCATCGATCAAGTCGATCGCCTTGTCAGGCAAAAACCGGTCGGTGATGTAGCGGTCCGACAGCCGTACCGCAGTGTCGATCGCCTCATCGGTGATCTTGACGCGGTGGTGCGCCTCGTACCGGTCGCGCAGACCGCGCAAGATGAGAATCGTTTCTTCGGGCGTCGGCTGGTCGACCATAATCGGCTGGAACCGGCGTTCTAAAGCGGCGTCTTTCTCAATGTACTTGCGGTATTCGTCGAGCGTCGTCGCCCCGATGCACTGCAGTTCGCCGCGGGCAAGCGCGGGCTTGAGGATATTGGATGCATCGATCGCCCCTTCCGCCCCGCCAGCCCCGATCAGCGTGTGCAGCTCGTCGATGAACAGAATGATGTTGCCCGCCGCGCGGATTTCGTCCATGATTTTTTTCAGCCGGTCCTCGAACTCGCCGCGGTACTTCGTCCCGGCGACGACCGAACCCATGTCCAGCGTCATGACGCGCTTATCGCGCAGCGTTTCAGGGATTTCGTTATTGACGATTTTTTGCGCAAGCCCTTCGACGATCGCGGTTTTCCCGACGCCGGGCTCGCCGATGAGCACCGGGTTGTTTTTCGTCCGGCGGCTGAGCACCTGGATGACGCGCTCGATCTCTTTCGTCCGACCGATCACCGGATCGAGGTTGCCGTCACGCGCCGCCTGCGTCAGATCTCGCGCCAGGCTGTCCAGCGTCGGCGTGCTGACGTTGGCCGGCGTACCGTGCGTGCTCGTCACCGCCTCGGTCGAGCCGAGCAGCTGGAGTACCTGTTGGCGCGCCTTGTTCAGGCTGACGCCGAGGTTGTTAAGCACGCGCGCCGCCACGCCTTCTCCTTCGCGGATCAGTCCGAGCAAAATGTGTTCGGTGCCGACGTACGGATGGCCGAGCTTGCGCGCTTCGTCCATCGACAGTTCGATCACCTTCTTCGCCCGCGGCGTGTAGGCGATGTTCGTCGGATGCTCGTTGCCGCGGCCGATTAACGCTTCAATTTCGTCCTGAATCTTTTCGAGATTGAGCCCGAGCGCCACGAGCGCCTTGGCGGCGATGCCGTCGCCTTCCCGGATCAGCCCGAGCAAAATGTGTTCCGTGCCGATGTTGTTGTGGCCGAGCCGCACTGCCTCTTCTTGGGCGAGAGCCAGCACTTTTTGCGCGCGTTCGGTAAATCTGCCGAACATCATCGCGGTTCACCCCCGAATCTTACGGTTCAAGGCTGCTTTGCGCCGAGTTTCGCGCGGATCAGCTGCGCGCGACGGACGTCGCGTTCTTCCGGCGACAGCGCTTCGCCGGCCAGCTGTTGCAAAAAACCGGGTTGCGTCATGACCATCAGCTCGTTCAGCGTTTGCGGGCTGACCGATTTTATAATGCCCAGGTGGACGCCAAGCCGCACGTCGGACAACCGCTTCATCGCTTCTTTGGAATCCATGATGGCGGCGTGAGCGAGGATGCCGTACGACCGGTAAATGCGGTCGATCGTCTTGTAACGCGAGTCCTGCATGAGCGAGGCGCGCGCGGTGCGCTCGTGCTCCATGATCTGGCGCGCCACGCGATGCAGGTTGTCGATGATGTCTTCCTCGGTCAGCCCTAGCGTAATTTGATTGGAAATCTGAAACAGATTTCCGGTCGACTCGCTGCCCTCTCCGTACAACCCGCGAACCGCCAGGCCGACTTTCGTGATGGCCGACAGCATTCGATTGATCTGTTGCGTCATCGCCAACGCCGGCAAATGCATCATGACCGACACGCGAATGCCGGTGCCGACATTCGTGGGGCAGCTGGTCAAATACCCTTTTCTTTCATCATACGCGTATTCCAGCCGCGACTCAAACCAGTCGTCGATCCGGTTCGCCTCGTCCCATGTTTCCCGCAGCTGAAAACCCGGACGGAGCACCTGGATACGCAGATGATCTTCCTCGTTGATCATAATACTGACCGACTCGTTCTCGCTCAAAAGCACCGCCCCGTTGCGCGACTCATTAGCCAGGTCGGGGCTAATCAGATGTTTTTCCACCAACACCCGCTTCTGCAACTCGGTCAGTCGATCGAGTTCCAGAAAATGGAATTTGCCGAACTGCTCGAAGCCTTCGGATTCCGCGGCCGCACGCACTTGGTCGCGAACTTCCCGCGACTGCTGGTTGGTCGCCAACGTCGGAAACGGATGCGTGCGCAAATTGCGCGCGATCCGGACGCGGCTCGAGATGACGATGTCGGAATCCGGGCCGCCGCCTTTCATCCAGTCGCTCAACGCTTCTTCGAAAAACCGCCTGTTCATCGACGTCCCTCCTTTCTCCCGGTCAGTTTCCGGACGACGCGTTCAGCTTGCGCTCAAGCTCACGGATTTGGTCGCGAAGTCTGGCTGCCGCTTCGAATTCTTCCCGCTCGACGCGCCATTGCAGCTCGCGCTTCAGATTTTCCAGCTCCCGCTTGTACCTGAGCACGCCTCCGGTTCGTTTCGGCACTTTGCCGACATGGGCGGTATGACCGTGAATGCGCCGAAAAAGCGGGTCGAGCCGGTCGGCGAAATGCCGGTAACAGTCGCTGCAGCCGAACCGACCGCTTTTGCTGAATTGCGCGTACGTCATGCCGCATGTTTCGCACCGCGGCCCGTGGCCGGATTTATGACCGTTGCCCGCAGCCGGCGGATCGAAATCAAGCAAGCCGGACAGAAGGTGATGGATGGAAAAACCGTTCGTACCCGGAATCATTTCGCCCCGCTCGCGCGCACACGCTTCGCAGACGTGAAATTCCGTTTTGTCTCCGTTTACGATTTTCGTAAAATGGAGCGTGGCAGGACGTTTGTTGCAATCCTGACACATCATGTTGAACTCCTCCTTTCACCGAACAATGCGGCGACCATCGCCTTGAACAGACGGGCGCGCACCTCGTCGCGAAGCGGCAGCGGCAATCCGATGGCGTCGCGGCAGAGTGCCGCCCGCAGAAGCGAGGCCTCCCGCGGAGTAGCGCGCTTCGTTTCCTCGAGACGATCGATCAACGCCTCGGCGGTCGACTGATCCAGTCTGTCCCCGGCCGTTCGGAACAGATGCTCGACCAGCCGTTCCTCCGCCGGCCACGTCACCCGCTGGATCCGCACGTATCCGCCTCCACCACGCTTGCTTTCGACCAAGTATCCCCGTTCCACCGTAAATCGCGTCGAAATGACGTAATTGATCTGCGACGGAACACAGCGGAACTTGTCCGCCAATTCGTTGCGCTGAATTTCCACAACGCCGTCTGGACTGTTTTGCAAAATCTGCTTTAAATGTTGTTCAATAAGGTCAGATATGTTTTTCATCGCGATCACCCCTTGACCGGGGACTGACTTTGACTTACTTTGACTTTTATTATAAAAGAGCTTTTGAAAAAAAGCAAGGGGGCTCTGAATAAAGTTTGCCCCCTTTCGACGCTTTTATGCCGTAAACGCGAACTCCAGCCGAAACACCGCCTGCGCGTCCGTAACCGACCGGCTTCTCTGCCGAAAATCAAGCGCATAACAAACATCCGAGTTCCCAAAATGATCCATATGAACCAAAGGAGTGACGACCGGTTCCCAACGTAAGGCGTCATAGGAAACGACCAGATCGCGCGTGCGGCCGCGCAGCGCCACACGTCCGTCGCCGCAAGGCTCGGGAAGCACGGAACAGATGAAACGTTCGACGACGTCCGCAGGACGCCCGTCAAACATAAAACCGTCTTCCAGTACAAGCCGCGGCGGCGTCTCTGCGCCGCGCCAGTCGAACGTCCGCACCCACTCGCAAAGGCCGCAGGCCGCCGCGTCGTACGCCGCCGCAGCCTCCAGCACCAGCCGTGCGTTCAGGCCGTCCGTCCGCACCGAACGGACGGCCGCCCGCGCGTCCGCCCCCGCACGTTGGAAGAGGCCGCCAACGATCGGCACGGAATGGCCCTGCGACCCGTTGCATAGAAAAGTATACCGCTCGCGGCCGAAATAGGCGGCCGAATAAAGCCCGCACCCCAGATCCGTGATGAACGACCGTCCGTCCGCATGCAAAATGAACGAACCGACGTCATTGTGATTGTGCGGCTCGTCGTTATGGCCGCCTTTCGCCGCAAACGCATAAATGCCGGAGCCATCCTCGGCCGCGCGGCGACAGACCAGCCATTGAGCGTCGGGTAAATAGACGGTCCCCTCCGGCCATCGAATTCCCTGTTGTTTGGGATCGTACCAGATGATATTGCGCAATGCGGGAGCCCATCTTCCGCAATGATCCGCAAATAGCGGCGCCCCCAGGCCGCTTTCCGGGACGACGAGATCCGGAAACCGGCGATGCAGGAAATGGGCCAACCCGAGAAAAACCGGCGTTTGCGGAAGGGCGTCGGAAAAGCTTACCGTGTACGTGCCGCTCAAAAACGCGTATTGCTGAAACGCGGCGATTTTTCGCACTTTTTCGGAGGCGAAAAGGTCGATCCGCCCTTCGGAATGGCGCAATAACAAATCAGCAAAATAAGTATAAAACCCAAATCCATATACCCAATAATTGTAGCCTTCTCGGCAGACGCCGTCTTCACCGTATCCGTCCAGAAAATATTCGAGACTTCGCAACACCCGCTGCAAAAGCTCCGATAAACGGCGGTCGTCCCTCATCAGATAAAGAGCGGCGGCGCCGACCGATCCAGCGCAAACGGCGGCCCAATTGTGCCGCGCCGTTTCCCACGCATACGGACCGCCGTGCGCGAACGGAATCAGAACCCGCCGAAACACTTCGTACCGAATGCGGTCGCGGATAAGCCGCGGAAGACGTCGACCGGCCAAACGCCGAATTTCCGCGAGCGCAAAGGCCGTCTCCGCCGCAAACAAATCGATGTGCAACCCCGAAAATCGGTTCAAAGCCTCCTCATCCGGCGCAAAATCGTCCTCCACGTCGACGATTTCGCTTTCGGCAGGCCAAGGAAAATGCGCGGGCAAACACCAGGAAAATTCGTCGCACACCGCCCAAATGGTTTCGCATAAAGCATCCCGAAACCGCGCCTCCTCCGGCCAGACCAGCAATCGTAGAGCATGGGCGGTCAGTCGCTTGCGCCGCCGGAAATACGCCGTTTCGTAAGTTTGCCGGTCGCCGTCGACCGTCCATCGACGAAATAATTCCCACGTCAAAGCTGGAACCGACTCCGCGTCGTGGTGTTCCGCTTCTTCCCGAATTTCCTTACGAAGAGCGGCATAAGCATCGTCTTCTCGGACGCGCCGCCAATACGCCTCCCATTCTTCCCGTTCATACGGCCGCAGCGGATCGCCCCCGCGGAACGACGGCGTCACCGGTGAACGGACCGACCGCTCGCTTACCATCTCGATCCCGCCCCTTTCAAATCCGGCTGCCGCCATTTTAATCCGCGGTTTCGGCCCCAACATACCGGAAAATTGACTGAACACAAGATTTTTTTGACTAAAAGGAAAAACCCGGGTGCATCCGACCGAAGCCGGACGACCCGGGTTCTTCCCTTGAGCTGGCTTGCGGCCCGGCAGCGACCTACTCTCCCGGGACCCGGCGGTCCCAGTACCCTCGGCGCTGGAGGGCTTAACGGTCGTGTTCGGGATGGGCACGCGTGGTTCCCCTCCGCTATGGCCACCGGACCGCTTGC